>Ga0265297_10001787_pt1 | contig 47566 bp, 42 predicted proteins | sample Munlanlwell13791_FD_192502 | JGI IMG/M metagenome (GOLD analysis project Ga0265297, IMG submission 192502) | Leachate microbial communities from a municipal landfill in Southern Ontario, Canada - Leachate well 137-91 | ecosystem: Engineered > Solid waste > Landfill > Unclassified | place...
TTATGATAGGGAAATTACCGAAAAAAGGACAGTGAGATTTATTTCGACCACTCTTGGAAGACTTTATTGATATGAACCACGAATTGGTTCTTTTGGCAAATAAGATTGATTGGTCATACTTTGAAAAAGAGTTTTCGTCGTATTACTCAAAAAACGGAGCACCGTCCGTACCCATTCGTTTAATGGTGGGATGCCTGCTATTGAAGTATTTGTATAATATTGGTGATGAGCGTATTCCTGAGTATTGGGTGCGAGATGTTTACTTTCAATACTTCTGTGGTGGAATATTTTTTTCACATAAGTTTCCTTTCGACCCGAGTGATTTTGTCCATTTCCGCAATCGGGTTGGCGAAGCAGGCATTGAAAAAATATTCGCCTATAGCGTGAAGATGCATGGAAAAGAGGTGGAGAAGAAGTCTAAATTTGTTTTGTCTGATACGACGGTACAACAGAACAATACGACATTTCCAACTGATGCCAAGATGTGTAAAAATGTAATTGACAAATGCAATAAAATAGCGGATCAAGAAGGAATTAAGCAGAGACAGCGTTACACCCGTGAGAGCAAGCAATTGGTTAGGGACACCTACAACGGCAAACATCCCAAACGAGCCAAACAGGCACGAAAAGCAAAGAAACGGCTGAAAACGATAGCCAATACACAACTACGCGAGTTGAATAACAAAATGAACGAAGAGCAGAAAAAACGACACCAATCAGAGATGGAGCTTTTCTGGCATGCAGTCAATCAACAGAGATATGACAAAAACAAGTTTTACAGTCTTCATAAGCCTTTTACAAAATGTATCGCCAAAGGTAAGCCGCATAAGCAATATGAGTTTGGTAACAAGGTGGGCTTGATCACTACAGGGGAAAAAGGAAAGAAAATTATAACGGCGATAAAAGCCTTTTTGGAAAATCCTTTCGATGGACACACGATAGAATGGAACTTGAAGAAAATGATGGAAAAACTCAAGCAAGAGTTTTTGTATTTTATTTTTCGACTGTTCCTACAACAAAATTTTTATTATATCGCCGCGTGAATAGTGGCTTTTAAAGGAACGACTATTTAATATATGATTTTAGACAGTTTAAAAAATATTGAAATCTATAAAGGGATTTCAAAAGATATTTATCTGGGCTTAAAATTTATTGCAAATGCAAGTCCTGATATAAAAACAGGTACTTACATCATCAACAGCAAAACAAAAGCAATAGTGAGTGAATACCAAACTGTTGAAGTATTTGAAAGAGGATATGAAGCTCATAAACACGGCATTGATATTCAGTATCCGGCCAAAGGGCTCGAAAAGGTAAAATGGTCGCCTTTAGAGGGCATGCTTGTAAATATTCCTTATGATGAACAAAAAGACCGTACTTTTTACACTGAACCTTCACTACAAGGAACATCGGTTATTATTGGCAATGGAATCTTTGCCATTATGTTCCCAAGTGATGGACATAGTCCTCAGCATTACGTTGACAAACCAGAATTAATTCGCAAAATCACCATTAAGGTTACAATTTGACTTTTGTCAAGGCAATGAACTGGATATTATTATCTCATATCTTGAAACCCGGCATCCCCTCTTATGGAAACAGGGACAAACTAATTATTGAGCACCCATCTTCTTTAGCCTACGGAAATACAGCAAATTCCTCAAGCTGGAACTTCACATCGAATCATCTTGGCACTCACATTGATGTGCCTAATCATTTTTTTGACGAAGGAATGACAATAAGCGATTATCCAGCTTCTTTTTGGTTTAGCGAAAAAATACTGTTAATTGACATCCCTTTAGAAAAATCAGAACTGATAACTCCTTATCACTTAAATGATAAAGTAAAATCAAACATTGAGGTACTCCTTGTCCGCACAGGTTTTGAAAAATACCGGCATCAGGAAAAATACTGGAATGATAACCCTGGTGTGGCTGCTGAAACAGGATTCTGGTTAAGAAAAAATTTCCCGGAAATTAAAATCTTTGGTTTCGACTTCATTTCTCTTACTTCCTGGAAATTCAGGGATGAAGGTAAAAAAGCACATAAAGCATTTTTAGACCCCATAGCTACAGGAAAACCAGTTTGTTTAATTGAAGACATGTCACTAAAATCAGTACAAAACACAGTAAAACAAATTATTGTAGCTCCTCTTCTGGTTGAAAAAGGGAATGGGTCTCCCGTAACTGTACTTTGTAATTAAAATATATTATTATAATATTAAAAAATTAAATTTCAAAAAAATGTTTTATTTAGAGCTTGACAGAATCAAAAGAATGAGTAAAAACGAGATAACTGTTTCTCGTATAGCTAAGGCAATTTTCCGACGAATTATTCATATTCGTCATGAAATTTTATGGATACTTCCATGGGGTTTTTCAGTAAAAAACAAAAAAAAACTTGCAAAATATAAAGATATTCACAAGGGAAAACGATGTTTTATAATTGCTAACGGTCCAAGTTTAAAAAATGTAAATTTTGAACTTTTAAAAAATGAATTTACATTTGGCATGAATAGAATTTATCTAATGAAAGAAATGAATGGATTTAAACCAACATATTTGGTTTGTATAGATAGAGATTCACAAATTCTTCAATTTGCAGAAGAGTACAATCAGCAAAAAGGTTTATGTTTTTATGAATGGGACCTAAAACATAAATTTGACAAAAAAGATAATTTTATTTTTATTCCAAGTAAATTCAGTACAAAATTCTCAAAAAATCCATTAGAAGAACCATTTGGTCACGGAGGGTCTGTTGCTTATACATGTATGCAACTTGCTTTTTATATGGGCTTTAATGAAGTTTATATCATAGGAAAGGACCATAGTTATAATGCCAGTGAAAAACCTGCCGTAGGCATAAAAAGTACGGGTAAAGAAGAAAATCATTTTATTAAAGGCTATTACCATAAAGGTCAGAATTGGAATATGCCAGACTATAATACAGAAGAATTAGCTTATTCATTAGCAAGAAAAGCTTATGAAGATGATAATAAATTAATAATGAATGCTACTGAAAATGGAAGGCTAGAGGTATTTAAAAGAGTAAAATTTGAAACATTATTTAATTAACATATTATTTAAACCATAATATAATATATTATGAGATTATTTATAGCTAAAATAGTACAAAAAATAAGATATTATTTATATAAAATGAGGGGATATGATGTACATTATACCACCTCCTTAGAAAGAAATTTAAATTTGGACAGATATAATCCAAAGGGCATTCATATTGGGAAATATACAATTATTACTTCTAAAGTAACAATATTAAGTCATTATTTAATACCTGTTAAATCGCAAAATAAATATATTGGTGAAAAAATTGATACAAGAATTGGTGACTTTTGTGTTATAGGTATTGGATCATTTATAATGCCTGGAGTTACAATTGGAGATGAGGTTGTTATAGGATGTGGCTCAGTAGTAACTAAAGATATTCCATCAAATTCAATAGCAGTAGGTAATCCTGCAAAAGTGATAAAATCTGGCATCAAAATGGAAAATATTAAGTTATAGCTACTAATGAATATAGTAAATATTTGGGGGTTTAATGTTTTTTCAGATAATTTAGAAAAAATTGAAACCGTGGGGAAAAAAGCAAAACTTCTAACAACCATCAGTCCTAATTCTTATGGCATAAGCACAAAAGATTTATTGTTTGAAAAATCATTAAAAAATTCTGATTTTTTAGTTTTAGATGGGGTTTATTTTGCTTTGGCACCAATACTTCTTAAAGGTAAGAATATTAAAAAAAATCAAGGTCCTGAAGTTTTTTATCATTTTATGGATAGGGCAAATTCATCGAACGGTAAAGTATTTTTTTTAGGTTCAAAAGAAACAACTTTAATAAGAATTAAAGAAAGAGCAAAAAAAGACTATCCCAATATTTTAATTGAATACTACTCTCCCCCATTTAAAGAAGAATTTTTGAAAGAAGATAATGAAAAAATGATAGATATTGTAAACAACTATCAACCGGATGTTTTATTTGTTGGAATGACCTGCCCAAAGCAGGAAAAATGGGCTTATCAGCATAAGGATAATATTAATGCAGGCTTAATTTGTTGTATTGGAGCAGTATTTGATTGGTATGCCGGAAATCAAAAAGAAATAAAACCAATTTGGTGGAAATTAAGACTGGCATGGATAATAAGAATCATTCGTCGTCCCGAAATTATATACAGAATCCCAAGTGTAATGATTTTTTTTAAGCATTTAATTATGATTATTTTAAAATTAAAAAAAAATACAATAAGCTCAAATTAAAAAATTTAACTGATAATGGAAAACAAAAAAATAAGAATTGGAATTATCGGGTTTGGAAGAATGGGAATAACCCATTACTCAATTATTAACACACATCCCGACATTCAAATAGTAGCAGTTGCCGACACTTCAAAAACTATTTTAAATATTTTAAAAAAGCTTAATAAAGAACTTAATGTTTTTACTGATTATAAAGAATTGATAGATGTTACACAACCAGATGCAATAATAATTTCGACTCCTCCCAATTTACACTATCCAATAATAAAATATGCTTACGAAAAAAAAATACATATTTTTTGCGAAAAGCCTTTTACAGCCAATCTTAAACAAGCTGATGAATTGACAAATATTTTTTCCAATAGTAATCTTGTCAATCAAATCGGATTTGCAGCAAGATATGGAGACGTTCTTAACAAAGCAAAAGAATTAATTGATAATAAAGTAATTGGTGATATAATACGATTCAAGGGTGAAATGTTTAGCTGTGCTATCATTAAAAAAACAAACGGTACAAATTGGCGAGATCAGGAAGAAAATGGAGGAGGTGTTGTATATGAAATGGGAACTCACATGGTTGATCTAATAAACTATTTTTTTGGTGAACCAGATAAAGTTGCAGGTACTGTAAGAAGCAAAGTTTTTTCAAAAAATGTTGATGATATTGTATCAACAACATTCATTTATAAAAATGGATTAACCGGAACAATGTATATAAACTGGAGTGATGAAAGTTATCGTAAATCTTCAGTTTCTATTGAAGTTTTTGGATCAAAAGGAAAAATTATTGCCGACTTTTATGGATATAAATTATTTCTTTCAAAAGGAAACAATGAATTAAACTTACGAAAGGGTTGGAATACTTTTCACTTTACCGATGTTTACAAACCTGTTCCTTTTTATGTAAGAGGCAATGAATTTTCAAGACAACTATATGATTTTGTTGGATTAATTTCAGGAAGTCACAAAACAAATTTATGTGATTTTGCTGAAGCCTATAAAACTGAGAGGATTATTGATTTAATTTTTAAAGATTCATTAATAAATAATAATTAATATAATGGACAAAATAAATAAGATTGTATTTGGCGACAATCAATTTTTTGGCATTAATCACATGTCACAAGAAAAAGCACAACAATTATCAGAACAATTTTATAACATTCAAAACATTTTTAATGTTTATGATATTGCCATAGAATGTGGAATTGATGCAATCATGCTAAACAGCAATCAAAGAGCAATAGAAATTTGTGAATATTTTAGAAAAAACAATTCAAAATACAATCATCTATCATGGTATCCTTCAATACCTTATCCGCATAAATATGCAAATATTATTTCTGAAAAAGGCATATTTCCTGCAATAAATGAATTGTTATTTTCAAACAATACGGCTTCAGGAGTTTTCGGAATGATTGCAAAGGGAGGCAGCGCCGTATTAACAAAAGATGTAATAAAAATAATGGAAATGCTTATAGACGCTGAGGTAAAAATGTTCAGGGGACTGAATATTAAAGTTATTTTCTTACAAAATGTAATTACTGATTTGCTTTTAGGTTTTGGTGCAAAAGAAATTTTCGAAGAATATTGTTCATACATTAATAAAAAATACAAGGTTGCTCCAGGCTTAATAACTATCAACTTACCATATTGCATTAACAAACTAAAAGAATGGGGTATTAAAAATGTTGTTATTTGTAGTTCGATAAATAAGATTGGATTTACAATGTCACCCGGCATAGATGCTTATGAAAAAGTCATTAATGAGAACAATCCAGATGATTATCAAATTATGGCTATGTCAACTTTAGCATCCGGGGCAATACCACCTAAAGAAGCTTATGAATACATAAACAGTCAAAATATTCAATCTGTTGTTTTTGGCGCATCCTCGAAGAAACACATTGAAGAAACAATAAAATATTTATCATAATTAATTATAATTTTTTTTGATTATTTAATTATTGACAAATAAATGTTATCGTGAATAATATTTTTAATTTCTAATAATCTTTCCTGATTATTTATGAGTAATATTAATACACAATTTACAGTAGAAAGAAGTGATTGTTCAAATATTAATGAGCTTATTGAACTTTCAAAGACTTACTATAAGGATAGGGATGTTGGAGATTTTAATTACCTTGAATGGCAATATCTACAAAATCCTGCCGGAAAGGCATATCTATTTACTGCAAGAGAAGATTTTTCAGGAGAATTAGCAGGACAATACATTGTAATTCCTATAACCTTTAACAGAGAGGGTGAAAAAATTGCTGGTTCAATTGCATTAAATTTACTTACAAACCCTAAATATCAGCGTAATGGACTGTTCCCGAGAATGGTAAGTGCTACTCACAATGAATGTGCAGAAAAAAACGTATTATTTACCATAGGAATGCCAAACCACCAGTCATATCCAGGTTTGACAAATAAATTGGGATTTAAACATTTAGGAGATATTCCGTTATTGATTAAGCCCTTAAGCCTGACTAATATTTTTTCTTCCTTTTTAAAAAGAAAAAGTAAAGAAAAACATGGCGGAATTATTAAACTTTTAATACCTGATATAAAGAATATTAAACTACTTGATTTTAATAATAGTGAAGATGTTGATAAAATAAATGATTTTTGGCAAAAAGCAAAAAAAAATTATTTAATTTCGACAAATAAGGAATTTTCATTTTTCAAATGGAGGTACAATGACCTGCCTACACGAGAATATCATGTTCTTTATTATGAAAAAAATAACTCAATATCTGGAATTATTGTACTGAAAGCTGAGAAAATTTGGGGATTTAATGTTGGAATGATAATGGATTTCATGGTTTTGGACAATAATTTCAAAGTAGGAAGGCAATTATTGCGATTTGTAAAAAATATTTGTAAAAATGAATCTCTTGATTTTATTACGATTCTTCATACAAATAATTATGAATACAGGATATTGAAAAAAAATGGTTATCTAAAAATTCCCTATAAGCTACTTCTTCAAAAAACACATTTTATTGTCAGGATGAATAAAGATTTTTTAGGTTCTGATTCAATATTTTCCTTAAACAAATGGAAATTAACTTTTGGAGATTACGATATTTTTTAAAATGAAAATTTTAACTTTCGATATTGAAGAATGGTTCCATTGTGATTTTATTTCTGATTCTTCCACGTGGAAAAATTACGAAACCAGGATTTATGAAGCTAATGATAAAATCTTACAAGCATTAGAAAACAAAAAAATTAAGGCAACTTTCTTTATTTTAGGCTGGATAGCCGAGAAATATCCTGAGGTAGTAAAAAAAATTCATGCTTCGGGACACGAAATAGCATGCCATTCATATATCCACGAACTGGTGCACCGGATGAATCCGGATTCTTTCAGACGTGATACTGAAGTTGCAATGAAACTGATTGAAGACATTATTGGCGAAAAAATAATAACATACAGAGCTCCTGCCTTTTCAATTACTGAAAAAACCCCATGGGCTTTCGAAATATTGTCTGAACTCGGTATTGAGTATGATTGTTCGGTGCTTCCGTCAAGTAGTCATGATTATGGAGGTTTTCCCTCTTTCGGTGAATGTTTGCCATCGGTAATAAAAGTTAATGGGTGTTATATCAAAGAGTTTCCGATGAATACTGTTCATCTTTTAGGAAAAGAAATAATTTTTTCGGGTGGTGGCTTTTTCAGACTGTTTCCATATTTTTTAATTCGTAAATGGGCTGAAGAAACCAAATATGTGGTTAGCTATTTTCATCCAAGAGATTTTGACTACGAACAACCTATGCTTTCACAATTACCATTGAAACGAAAATTCAAATCTTATGTTGGTTTAAAAAGCTCATATCCAAAGCTGTTAAAATGGCTTAACGATTTTGAACTAATGAGTGTTGGAGAAGCCTCCCAAAAAATAAATTGGGCAGAAGCAAAAAAAATTTCTCTATGAGCAAGAAAAATATTTTAATTACCGGCGCTTTCGGTTTTGTTGGCACCAACATTTCAGTTAGGCTATCCGAAAATCAAGATTTTATTCTTTATGCACTGGATATCAATTGCAATCAAAACAACAAAAATTTCATTGGGTGTTACGATTGGGATAGTTTTGGCGAACTAAGCAAAGTAAAGTTCGACACAATAATTCATCTTGCCGGAAAGGCTCACGACACAAAAAACAGAAGTCTAGAACAATCATATATTGATATTAATGTGGGACTTACTGAAAAAATTTTTGATTTTTTTATTAATACACAATCCAGAAAATTTATATTTTTCAGTTCGGTCAAAGCAGTTTCAGATAAAGTAAAAGGAGAATTTTTAACTGAAGATTCAGAACCCGATCCACAAACTCCTTATGGAAAATCAAAAAGACTTGCCGAAAAATACATCCTTAGTAAAAAAACAGAATCTTTTCAAAAAATTTATATTCTTCGTCCCTGTATGATACATGGTGCTGGAAACAAAGGTAATCTGAATCTTTTATATAATCTTGTCTCCAAAGGAATTCCATGGCCGCTGGGTTCATTTCATAATAAAAGATCATTTTTGTCGATTGAAAACCTGTCATTTATCCTCGAAAAACTGATTGAAAACGAAGCAGAATCGGATATTTACCAAGTTTCGGATGATGAGCCACTTTCAACAAATAATCTTATTGAAATTATTGCCTGTTCTCTTAATAAAAAAATTAAAATATGGAATTTATCCCCCAAACTAGTAAGGTTTGCTGCAAAAACAGGAGATTTTTTTTATTTACCACTTAACAGCGAAAGATTGAAAAAACTAACTGAATCATACGTAGTTTCTAACAGCAAAATAAAAAATGCTCTTAATCTGGTGAAAATGCCTGTTACGGCTTATGAAGGAATGAAAAAAACTATTGAAATCTTTACATCCTCAAATGCAGAAAAATAATATAACTCAATAGTTTTAATTTCATTTTTTTAATATAATATTTTTAAACTTTTCACAAACAGTTATATATTTCTTTAAATAACAGAAAAAATTTATGCAATTTCAATTTGACCTTGATTCTTTTATAAAACAGAAAGTTACTCACCGTAACGAAAGTTTGCTTTGTGCTGATCTTCTTAAGTTTGATAGCCAGATGCAAAATCGTATTAATGGTAAAAATGTACTGGTCATTGGGGGCGCGGGAACTATTGGTTCTTCATATATTAAAGCATTGCTCAAGTTCAAAATAAAAAAACTGATAGTTGTTGATATTAATGAAAACGGTTTGACTGAATTAGTAAGAGATTTACGTAGTTCGATCGGTTACAATATTCCTGACAATTTTATAACTTATCCTGTAAATTTCGGAGATAGTGTGTTTGAAAAGATTTTCCGGCATTCAGGGCATTTTGATATTGTGGCAAATTTTGCTGCACATAAGCATGTTAGAAGCGAAAAGGATATATTTTCAATTGAAGCAATGATTGAAAACAACGTGCTACGTGCACGTAAGTTGTTAGACCTTTTACTTGAGTTTCCCCCCGAACATTTTTTTTGTGTTTCAACTGACAAAGCGGCAAATCCGGTAAATATTATGGGAGCCAGCAAAAAACTTATGGAAGAACTTATTATGGCTTATGCATCAAAACTTCCTATTAAAACGGCAAGGTTCGCCAATGTTGCATTTTCAAATGGAAGCTTACCTTTAGGTTTTCTCGATCGTTTGAATAAAAAACAGCCATGGTCGTGTCCACTCGACATCAGGAGATTTTTTGTTTCACCTCAGGAATCAGGTGAACTATGCCTAATTGCATCTATAATGGGTGAATCAGGTGATATTTTTTATCCGAAACTTGACGAAGATAAAGACATGATTCCTTTTGATAAAATTGCCAACGATCTACTGTCAGCATTAGGATTAAAAGCAGATGCTTGTAACACAGAAGAAGAAGCTTGTAAAAAGGCTCTTCTTTTTGATAGTAAATCAACTACATACCCTGTATATTTTTTTAATACTGATACATCTGGCGAAAAACCTTATGAAGAATTTTTTACAGAAGGGGAAATTTTGGATACCGAAAAATTTATTAATCTTGGCATCATAAAAAACTCCAAAAAAAGAAATATTCAGGAAATTGATGAAATTTTTTCACGAATTAAAACTCTTTTCACTTCACAAGTGATTACAAAATCTGAAATTGTTGAAATTTTAAAAGAATACCTACCCAATTTTCAACATATTGAAAAAGGAAAGGGACTTGACCAAAAAATGTAAAAATGTTAATATATTATATATAAAACAAATTATTTATGATTATATTATTTGATTTTCTCTTCAGCCTTCTGATGATTTTGATTCTGTTTCCATTTGCATTACCCATCATTATAATATTGTTAATCACGGGTGAGCATTTAGTATTCTACAAACAAATTCGAATTGGAAAAAGCGGAAAGGAATTCGGGCTAATAAAATTTGTAACTATGCTTAAAAATAGTTCCAACATGGGAACTGGAGATGTTACCCTTAAAAATGACCCAAGGGTTCTGCCTATCGGAAGTTTTTTAAGAAAAACAAAAATTAATGAGATACCTCAACTAATAAATATATTAATTGGAGAAATGTCATTTGTTGGCCCAAGACCCATGACTCCACGAAATTTCAAAATATATACTCCTGACGAACAAAGCGTCATAACAAAAATGAAACCAGGTCTAACAGGTGTGGGATCAATCATTTTTAGGGATGAAGAAGAAATTTTTGAAAAATTAAATATGCCTTTAGAACAAGCACTTAAAGAAATAGTGATGCCTTACAAGGCTCAGTTGGAAAAATGGTATTTGGACAATCTGAACTTAGGGCTTTATGCAAAAATAATCTTCATAACTGCTTGGGTTGTTGTGTTTCCTAATAGCAACTTACACAAAAAATGGTTGAAGAATCTACCTGTAAACAAGCAAATTGAAAATATTAAAAATCAATAAACTATAACGATTTCACTGTCAGCACCTTACTATAATCATCCTAAAATCAATAAAATAAATCCCAAAATAAAAAATGAACAAAAAAGCCCTTATTACCGGCGTAACCGGACAGGATGGCTCTTATCTTGCAGAGTTTCTGTTAAAAAAAGGATATGAAGTTCACGGAATTAAACGTCGGGCATCCTCAATCAATACTAATCGTATTGACCACCTTTTTCAGGATCCTCATGTGCCAAAAAGAAACTTTGTACTTCATTATGGCGACATGACCGACAGCCTTAATTTAACTTCAATAATTCAATCGGTACAACCTGATGAAATTTACAATTTAGCGGCACAAAGTCATGTAAAGGTAAGTTTTGAAACTCCGGAATATACTGCAAATACTGATGCTACTGGTACTTTGAGATTATTGGAAGCCGTTAGACTGCTTGGGCTTGCAAAAAAAACCAGAATTTATCAGGCTTCTACCTCCGAACTTTTTGGCTTGGTTCAGCAAATACCACAAACTGAAAAAACACCCTTCTATCCGAGGTCTCCTTATGCAGTTGCTAAACTATATGGCTATTGGATTACCGTTAATTACCGTGAAGCATACGATATGTACGCCTGTAATGGAATTTTATTTAATCATGAATCACCCGTTCGGGGCGAAACTTTTGTAACACGAAAAATTACACGTGCAATTGCAGCTATCGTTACAGGCAAACAAAATGAATTATTCCTTGGAAATCTTGATGCTAAACGCGATTGGGGACATGCAAAAGATTATATAAAGGTAATGTGGCTGATGCTGCAACAGGAAAAACCAGAAGACTTTGTTATTGCAACCGGCAAAACAACAACTATCAGAGATTTTGTAAGAATGGCGTGCAATGTTTCCGGCATTGAAATCGAATTTTCAGGTAAAGGGATCAGCGAAACAGGAACTATTAAAAACATTGACAATAATAAATTTTTAAATGTAGTTGGACATGAGTATGCCGATGTTTTAAATACTTTAATCGACAAAACAATCGTCAGGATTGATCCTGAATACTTCAGGCCTACGGAAGTTGACCTTTTAATTGGTGATGCAACAAAAGCCAGAGAAAAATTAGATTGGCAGCCTCAATATACTCTTGATCAAATGATTGAAGAAATGATATTTTTCGATATTAAAGAAGCTAAGAAAAAATAAAATGAATAAGTTTAGAATATTTTTAACAGGTGGAGATGGAATGGTTGGCTCAAATATCAGAGAAGCCATGCCCGATTCGGAATTTGAAATTATTTGCCCCGATATAAATGCACTGGACTTACTAAATTACCAGGCTGTTGATTCATTTATCAAAAAAAATTCTTTTGGTATGCTTATTCATGCAGCGGGTATTGTAGGCGGAATTCATGCAAACATAAAAAATCCGGTTAAATTTTTGGTTGAAAACACCGATATGGCTCGTAATGTGATACTTTCAGCAAGAAATAATGGAATAAAAAACCTGATAAATTTAGGAAGCTCATGTATGTATCCCAGAGAGGGTAAAAACCCTCTTAAAGAAAATTCTATCCTTACCGGAGAATTAGAGCCTACTAACGAAGGATATGCCCTCGCTAAAATTTACGCCTTACGCTTGTGCGAATATATCAACAGAGAAAACCAGGAATTTAATTACAAAACTCTTATTCCATGTAATTTATATGGTAAATACGATAAATTCGACCCTCAGCATTCCCATCTGATACCTTCAATAATTTATAAATTGCATTCTGCAAAAGAAAATAATACTGACGCCATAGACATTTGGGGTGATGGAACTGCCAGAAGAGAATTTATGTATGCGGGCGATCTGGCTAACTTTATTTGGTTTGCAATAGCAAATTTTAATAAACTGCCCAATGTAATGAATGTGGGACTTGGCTGCGATTATTCAATTAATGAATATTATGAAACAGCCGCAAAAATTATTGATTATCATGGAAAATTTATACATGATTTATCAAAACCCGTAGGCATGAAACAGAAATTAGTTGATACTTCTCAACAAAAGAATTTAGGCTGGAGTCCAAAATTTTCGCTGGCAGAAGGCATTAAAGAAACTTATAACTTTTATAAATCAGCACACTAATGGAAAATAAATATTCATTAGCTTCTCCAACCTGGGGACAAGAAGAATATGATGCAATGCAAAAAGTGATTTCTTCCGGAAACTTCACAATGGGAAAATATGTTTCTGAATTTGAAGACGTTTTTGCAAAACGCTTTGACTCAAAATATTCCGTAATGGTTAATTCGGGTTCATCAGCCAATCTTCTTGCAATTGCCGCATTATTCTTCCGAAATTCAAACCCTTTGACTAAAGGAGATGAAGTTATAGTTCCAGCTGTTTCATGGGCTACTACTTATTACCCCCTCTATCAATATGGATTAAAAATAAAATTTGTTGATATTGATCCTTATACTTTAAATTTCCATCTGGACAAACTTAAAGATGCCATTTCGGAAAAAACAAGACTGATTTTCGCCGTAAACCTCCTCGGCAACCCTAATGATTTTGAAAAAATATATTTTTTAATTAAAGATAAGAATATCACCTTAATTGAAGATAACTGCGAATCAATGGGTGCTATGTTCGATGGTAAAATGACTGGTACTTTTGGCTTAATCGGTACTTTTTCTTCTTTTTTCAGCCACCATATTTCAACAATGGAGGGAGGAATGATTAATACTGACGATGAAGAAATTTATCATATCCTTCTCTGCCTTCGCGCACACGGGTGGACACGTCAATTACCTGAAATGAATAAAATTACAGGAAAGAAAAATAGTAACTGGTTCTACGAATCATGGAATTTCGTTCTTCCTGGTTACAACGTCAGACCATTGGAACTAAGCGGGGCCATCGGAATCGAACAATTAAAAAAATTAGACGATTTCATTGAAGCAAGAAGAAAAAATGCTGAATTATTCGTAAGAAATTTCAGTACAATTGATGAAATTATCATCCAGAAAGAAATTGGTAAGAGTTCATGGTTTGGATTTTCATTGGTAATGAAACCAGAAATTAATAAGGATCGCGATGAACTTGTACAGCTTTTGGTAGATAATAATATTGAATGTCGCCCAATTGTTTCAGGAAATTTTACTAAAAATAAAGTTATTTCCTTCTTCAATTATGAAATCCATGATGAACTTATCAATGCAGAATTAATAGATAAAAGAGGTTTATTTATTGGTAACCATCACTATAATCTTTCAGGTGAATTAGATAGAACTTTTAATGTAGTAAAAAAATTTTTTAACAATTAATTTCTGCAGCAAAAAAAAATAACATTAATCTTGCATAATGCTTAAAATTAATGTTCTTGGATTCGATATTCTCAGTGAACCCTTAAACGAAGATTTTTTTAACGAAAAATGTATAGTCAACACTATAAATGCTTCAGCATTTGTATGGTCAAAAAATGATCATCTTTACCATGAAGCATTACTGGCAAGCAATTTACTTATTCCCGACGGAATTGCTGTAACAATTGCTGCCCGTTTTTTATATAATAAAAGGATTAAAAAAATCAGTGCTGAAGATTTGTTCTTTTTTTTGATAAAATCAATTGACAAAGAACATGGTTCATGTTTTTTTCTTGGTTCATCCAACACTGTAATCGAAAAAATACTGAACCGTTTAAAATTTGATCACCCAGACATCAAGGCTGCTGGTTTTTCTCCTCCTTTCAGAAATTTTTTTTCGGAAGAAGAAAAAAGGAAAATGATTCAGCAAGTGAACACTTTCTCTCCAAAATTTCTTTTTGTAGGTTTATCTGCACCTAAACAGGAAAAACTAATTTGCGAAATAAGTCAACAACTCAATGCACAAATAATTTGCAACATAGGTGCGGTTTTTGATTTTTATGCCGAAACCATAAAACGTCCTGGAAAACTTTGGCAAAAAATTGGGCTTGAATGGTTGGTTTTATGGCTAAAAGACCCTGTAAGATTAAATAAAAAAGAATACCTTAGTATTATTAAATTTATCTATTCTCTTTTTAAAGTAAAATTTAATAAAAAATAAATGAACAATTATCTGCTTTTTACTTTTTTTATTTTTTTCATCTCAACCATAACGGCGTATATAACTATACCATGGGTTATAAAATTTGCTTATTCCAGAAATTATGTATGCACTCCGCACGATAGTTTCGTAGATGTACCAGGAAAAATAAGAAAAAAATCACATGATTACTCAATTCCAGTCATAGGAGGCTTGGTAATAATTTTCCCATTTTTCATTTCTATGATTGTAATGTGGCTATTTCGACACTCTTATTTTTCAGATTCTGTATTATTATTTCGATTTTATGCACTTTTTATCAGCACTATAATCATTAGTATCATTGGTTATATTGATGATATTAAAAAGGTTAGTTATTTAAAACGATTAATACTCGAAACAATTGTAATTTCTGTAATGCTTTTTCTTACTGTAAAAGATTCAGTGTATATTATTCCCTTATTAGGTCCGCATAAAATTGGCTATATTGAATTGTTTATACTTCTTATATGGTGTGTGGGTTTATTGAACTCTATAAATTTAATTGACGGTTTAGACGGACTGGCAACAGGAATTATGATAATAGCAACATTATTTTTTTCCTTTACTACAACAATAGAAGCATTTCTGATTACTCTTGTTTTAATGAGTGTATTAGCATCTTGTATTGCATTTTTAAGCTTCAATTTCTATCCTGCAAAATTATTCTTAGGAAGTTCAGGAACTTTGGTTCTGGGATATTTATTATCAATATTGACCGTATGGTCGCCTGTTCCAAAAATTGAAAATTATTATTTTCAATACGCTATTTTCTTTTTTGCATTACCTATTACAGATATGCTGATTGTTTTTTCAGTAAGATTATTTCACGGGATGAACCCATTTACCGCAGATTCCTGGCACGTACACGACAGAGTTCTACTAACAGGCATACCACGAAAATATGCAACAATATTATTGTGGACAATTTCCGGTTTATGTGGTTTATGTGGCTATTGTGCTTTTAAGGCTGTATTTTCTTATCATCTTGCTATCCTTTTCGTAATCATCTTATTAAGTATTTTTTATACAGTAATTATAATAAATAAAAAGAAATATATTTAATTTTCATGATTGAAATAAGGGAACATATTAATACTGATTTATGGAATAAATTTTTAGAAAGCCACTCTTTTGCAAATCCATTTCAATCAAATTCACTTTATAATTTTTATTTGGATTTGCATGGACATCATCCACTTTCATTATTTGCGGTTGATAAGAATGGAGAAATTGTTGGTTGTTTAATTGCAGTAATTCTTTATGAAAATAAAAGACTTACAAAAAAGCTTACTTCAAGGGTAATTTTATCTGGAGGTCCATTAATTTCTTCTAACGAAAATAATAAAATAATACTTGATTTACTGATCAAAAGCCTTATTAAAAAAGTTTCAAAATCAACTATATATATAGAAATCCGTAATTTTTTTGAATGGGAACCTAATTTGCTATCGGTTTTTAAAAAAAACAAGTTTGATTTTGAAGATCATTTAAATTTTATTGTTCCGTTAGAAAATATTTTACCTTCAAAAAAATTTAGCAGCAGTAAGCAAAGACAAATAAAAAAGGGTTTATCAAATGGTGCTGAAATAGTTAAAGCCTCAACAATAGCTGAAATATTTGAATTCTATAAAATATTATCAGATTTATATAATAATAAAGCAAAAAAACCTTTAGCTCCATGGTTATTTTTTAAAAATTTCTTTGAATTTAATTGCACTAAAAATGAAGGCATTTACTTGCTGGTTAAGTACAAAGCTAAAATAATCGGTGGAATTATGTGTATTTTATATAACAATAAAACAGTTTATGAATGGTATGTCTGTGGATTAGATTTGGATTATAAACAATGTTATCCAAGTGTTTTAGCCACCTGGTCAGCAATAGATTACGCTCATAATAATGATTATAAATACTTTGATTTTATGGGTGCCGGTTCTCCAAATACTGAATATGGCGTTCGTAATTTCAAAGAAAAATTTGGAGGTTATAAAGTTAATTATGGTAGATTTATATTAATTAACAAACCAATATTATATTTTTTAGGTAAATTGGGACTAAAACTTTTTTCATTAATCAGGTTAATTCTGAAATAACCTGATTAATGAATGATCCCGGAGCAAGCCCCGAGGTATCTTAAAGAAAGATCACCACAAACTAAGCTGTTGAGTATGCAATTGATTGTATCTCTTGCCTTGATTCTCAACATACTTCTTTATAACTTCCGTGTTGCCATATTGACCAACCGTATTCGCATAGTATTCACTTGTCCAGAAACTGCCACCCCACAATGCTTTCTTCACTTCTGGAAATCTGTGAAAAATCTCTCGGGCTGTGATGCTTTTTATGATCCTTATAATCTGTCCTACAGACATCGTCGGTACCCCCTGAACCAAAAAATGAATTTGGTCTTCATCTGTGCCGATCTCTACAAACTCTATTTCAAAACGATCGCCAATCTCTAGGCTGATCTCTTTAATCGCCTCACCAATCGGGCCACTTATCACCTCCCGTCTATATTTCACCGGAAAAACCAAATGATACAGAAGAAGTGTTTTGTTATGTCGTTTGTAGATATGTTCATCCATTCAGCAAATTTACGCTTTTCAAGCGTATCGAAAACCTTAGGTTTTCAAACTATCCTTTTTTACCCAGGTGCAAGCCCCGAGAAATTCTATTGATTAAAATCCAAATCTATTGTACTTTGATTGCCAACCTGCTTATGACTGTCATACAAAAGATGCTGAAAAGAAGCTGGGCGTTTTCAAACCTCATTAGTTTCTGCAAAATACACCTGCTTAATTATATTCACTTGCTAAACTTTTTGGAGAATCCGGATAAAGATTGGCAGAAAACCATCTATAGAGAGAGGCAAATCTCTCTTTTTAATGGGGCTTGCTTTTGAAAATCAGGAAAAATAACGGAAATAAGTATTGAAAATCACGTCGACATATTAAACTAAAATATTTTTGTATTGTTACCGGGCAATAGTGATTTCCTTTAATTTTTTTTGGAAATAATGTTATTTTATTTAATTTTGCAATCAAATTAATTAAATTGCATGGAGCAATTTTTACTTTTTTTTCATAAGGGAGAATTCAGGATAATTGCAGCATTTATAGTAGCTTTTGCTGTAACAGCCTGGGCTATTCCAATAGTAATTAGAACAGCTATAAAGAAAAATTTGTTTGCTTATCCTAATGGTCGCACCGTTCATAACAAAGCGATTCCTACCCTCGGTGGATTGGGTATTTATTCAGGTTTACTCGTTGCAAAATTACTGTGTGTAGATTTTCAAAACATACCTGAATTTCAGTTCCTGATTGCTGGTACGATAATTATTTTCATGATTGGCTTAAAAGATGATATTCTTCTCATCTCCTGGCAAAAAAAATTAGTCGGTCAATTAACTGCTGCAATCATCATTATTATTCTCGGTAATATGCGCATTACCAATTTTTATGGATTATTGGGTATTCATGAAATACCATATATCGTCAGCGTACTGTTTACTATTTTTGTTATCATAGTGATTGTAAATTGCCTCAATTTGATTGATGGAATTGATGGATTAGCTGCAGGCTTAGCAATAGTAATTACGGCAACCTTTGGAGCGTTTTTCCTGATCAACCGGCAGGTAGAATACAGCGTTCAATGTGCTGCACTCATCGGTGCCTTACTTCCCTTTTGGGCATATAATGTATATGGTAATAAGAATAAAATATTTATGGGTGATACCGGTTCACTGGTGATCGGTTTTTTTATAGCCATGTTGGTCATCAAGTTTTGCCAGGCCAACCTCGATACCACCATAGCATACCCTGTTCAATCCGCACCGGCAGTAGCCTTCGGCATCCTGATGATTCCCCTATATGATACCTTACGCGTATTTGTTTCCAGGATGTTAAGTAACGGATCCCCTTTTAAAGCCGATAAAAACCATATACACCATATCCTGCTTCGTTTGGGGTATTCCCACCTGAAATCTACCATCATACTCGTATTGGTCAGTATCTTTTTTATCATTTTATCATTTTTCCTTCAGGATATAGGTATGACGAAACTAATTACGGTACTCATTGTGCTGGGAGCTATTTTCACTACTTATCTGATACATCTGAATAATATTATTAAGAAAAAGGAAAAATCATAAAATTATGCGTCCATTTTGTGTCCTTTGGGGGCTTTTTTTATTGTCATTCCCTTTTGTCTCTATCCGGGCGCAACAATCACTCATTCCTGATACCCGTTATTTCTACGGTGATTATGAACCTTCTGTTTATCAAAAAGAAGCACGTTTTCATACTTCCGTAAAACCCTATTCCTTTCCGGAAGTAAACAGGATAGCAAACCAGGATTCTTTAAGGAATTTATACCTTGTAAAAAACAATTTTCACAAAAAAATATACAGAGGCATCTGGAACAAAGTCTTTAATGAACCTCTTCTTGGATTAAAGCAAAACGACATCCATATCACCCTTGATCCTTTAATGGATTTTGGCATTGGCAACGATTTTGAAACGAATAATAAATCCTGGACCAACACAAGAGGTTTTTTACTTAGAGGTGATATAGGGAAATATGTATCCTTTTATACAGGATTTTACGAGAATCAAGCAGAATTTCCTTCTTATGTAGATGATTTTGTGAAGCAGACCTCTGTAGTTCCGGGACAAGGTAAAGTAAAAAACTTCGGCACCAAATCCTACGATTATTCCATGTCGTTCGGCTATGTCTCTGTAGCACTTCCGCCTTATTTTTCCATTCAGTTTGGACATGGCAAAAACTCTTTTGGCGACGGCTACCGTTCTTTGTTACTGTCGGACAACTCCTTCAATTATCCCTATCTGAAGCTTACCACCACCTTCTGGCATATCAAATATGTGAACCTATGGGCACAATTTCAGGATTTAAAAACCATGACATCTGATAATCTTGGTTATGACAAGAAATATGGTGCATTTCATTATCTTGATTGGAGTGTTTCAAAGCGGCTAACAGTAGGCTTGTTTGAAGCCATCATCTGGCAGGCGGCTGACAGTACAGGCTACAGGGGATTTGATGTTAACTATATAAATCCGGCTATTTTTTACCGCCCAACGGAATTCTCATTAGGTTCCCCCGACAATGCATTGCTGGGCGGAAATATAAGCTATAAAATTGCAAAACATAATATTGCATATGGTCAACTAATACTCGATGAATTTAAAATTTCTCATGTACGCTCCGGTGACGGGTGGTGGGGAAACAAGCAGGGTTTTCAATTAGGATGGAAAAGTTTCAACTTATTTGGAATTTCAAATCTACGTTTTCAAACCGAATATAATTACGTAAGACCCTATACCTACTCTTATAAGTCGAGTATCAAAAACTACGGTCATTACAACCAACCACTTGCTCATCCCTACGGCGCAAATTTTAAAGAATGGGTCACTCTTATTAATTACAGGTACAATAGATATTTTATAGAACTAAAAACCATATATGCAGAATATGGTAAAGATACGGCTGGGTTAAACTTCGGTAAAGACATTTTCAAGTCGTATGAAACCCGCTTTAGAGAATATGATAATACAGTAGGTCAGGGTCTTAAAACGAATCTGTATTTTGTTGATTTTAATGCAGGATATTTTGTAAATCCTTCTGCCAACCTGCATTTTTATTTAGGTTATCGCTACCGTAATGAAAAAAACGATGAAGAAAATCAAAAGCTTTCATATTTTTATGTGGGAATTAGAACTTCTATCGAAAATTTTTATTACGATTTTTAATATTAATTTAAACTTTTTTGTTTTTATTGGTTTTAAACTTTTCAACCCAAAGCACCCACATAGAGAAAATCACCACATAGAAAAGGGGGCGAAATATATTATCATGGCTGAAATGCCATATATCCGGGTGATGAAGAGTGATATAGGATAATCCGACTATACGAAATATATTGGTAAGATATATCATTATCAACCCGGCAGGGATAAACCATGCTTTATGCTTCCACTGCCCCGGAAATAACAGCATAAGTAATATCCATTGAAGAAACTGCTTTACCCCGGAACACCCTGCAGTAATAGAAATATATCCATTATTGGTAAAAAACAAAGTGTCATTTGCCGTTTTTATCTGATAACCTAACAGATGTACATCAACCCATAAACTGGCAAGAAAAAGCTGATGTTTAAAAAAATTAAAAATAGCCGGTGTAATGATTTGTAATCCGAAAATCCTGTGATCTAACTTATTTGCCCAAAAACGATATAAAAAATGTATGGTTAAAGTAATAATTATAAAAATAAGTACATCCTTCACTACCAATATTTTTTTACTACTTAAATAATCATCAACTTCCTTTTTTATATCATAAAAAATTTTCATAATCAACTTCCTTTTTAAATAACCTTCTACCCTATCTTAATTATACCTATTAACCATAGATTATAACCAAGAATTCGGGGATAAAGATACATACTTATTATTTTTCAGATTAAATTTAATATTAAACTCAAGAAATTAAAAGTAATAAGCGAAAACCATAAATTTAAAACACCCTCCCAAAATTAACCTTTTGAAATAAACTTTATTATTGCCAACTGCTTACAGCGTACCGCCTGCTTATAAAAACAAAAATCTGAAATTATTGTCAGAATATGGCAAAGATACGGCTGGGTTAAACTTCGGAAAAGACATTTTCAAGTCGTATGAAACCCGCTTTAGAGAATATGATAATACAGTAAGTCAGGGTCTTAAAACGAATCTGTATTTTGTTGATTTTAATGCAGGATATTTTGTAAATCCTTCTGCCAACCTGCATTTTTATTTAGGCTATCGCTACCGTAATGAAAAAAACGATGAAGAGAATCAAAAGCTTTCATATTTTTATGTGGGAATTAGAACTTCTATCGAAAATTTTTATTACGATTTTTAATTTTTCTTTTTCAATAAATTCTGTGCAATATCCTGCAAATCTCCATACTTGCATAAATAAATTTCAAAACAAATAAGGATTTCTTCAAATTTTTCTAAAGGAAACCATTACTCTGCTAAACCTGCAAAATATCTCCCTGGCAGATAGCTTCTGTATTTTTCTCCGTCAAAAATTTCCAAAATCGTTTGGGCATGTGCTGCATCTGCAGACGCAAATTCCGGCGTTCCTTTATTGTTACCGAATCGAGGTAACTTAGCCAAAGTTGCTGAAATTGAATTTCATCAGCACTCAAAACTTTTTTCCCGGCTTTTCCATTTATCGAATTCATTTTACTGTTCTCAAGTTTTATCTGTAATATTTCTTTGGCAGTATGGTAAAATCCATACTTACGTTTCATATCATAAATCAGCCAGTTCTGAAGAGGATAACGATTTTTAAAATGATTGAGTACCAATGGCAATACATTATATTTCGGTTCGATAGGTGCAAAAAACATCTCTCCTTCGATTTCCTGAAAACGTGCAAACATCCTTATTCGTTCTGCTTCACGCGAAACTTTTTTAAAAATCTGATGTGTTTCGAGCACACAATTATCACCAAAATCACCTGTAACTGAATAAGGTGTGTCTAATATTTTATTAATAAACCTGAAAATTAACATCTCTATTCCTTGCATTTCCGATAAAAAAACACGGTAAATAAGTTGACTTTGGTTGTCGGGAAGGTTATCGTTGATTCGATGCCAAATGTTGTTGCACTTTTCTTCATCGGTAAACACATCGTAACGGCTATCCCACAGCGTTTCCTGATACGATGAAAATGTGCTTATCCTTTCTGGTTCGGTTTTCATTTCACGGACTTCATTTACCAAAGTGAGCAAGCCTTCAAATGTTCCATCATAAATAAAAATTGTCATAATTGTAATTTATTAATCATTAAATAATTGTAATTGCTTCGGTTTTTGCACACTATTGTTGTTTTCGGCAAGAAGCATCCTACGCAGATTTTCGGGTTTTATTTCTATTATCGTATTAGACTTCAGTTCGTTGCAAAGAATAAAATATTTTGCTCTTTTAATGACTACTCCCATTTTTTTTAAAGAAGAGTACCCTACTTTACCAAACCGGCGTGCCGAAACAATCAATTGTGCCGATTTTACACCTATTCCAGGTACACGCAACAGAATTTCATAAGGCGCACGGTTAACATCCACAGGAAAAATCTGGGGGTTTCGTAATGCAAAACTCAGTTTGGGGTCAATCTCCAATTCCAAGTTGGAATGCTTTTCGTTTACAATTTCATCAACGGTGAAATTATAAAAACGCATGAGCCAGTCAGCCTGATAAAGGCGATGTTCGCGCTGCAAAGGTGGGGATGCAAGCATTGGAAGCCGTTTGTCGTAGGCATTAACGGGTATAAAACCCGAATAATAAACACGTTTCAGATGATTTTTGCCATAAAGGTTCGATGCCAGGTGCAGGATACGGTCATCGTTGTCGTCGGTGGCTCCGATTATTAACTGGGTGCTTTGACCTGAAGGAGAAAATCTGGGTGCCGAACGGAATTTTCTGCGCTCTTCCTTGCTTTGGATAATTCCATTAGAAATATATTCCATCGGCTTAAAAATACCCTGATAATTTTTATCTGGAGCAAGAAGTTTAAGATTATTTTCGGAGGCAATTTCTACATTTACACTCAACCTATCAGCATATAATCCAGCAGCTTTTATTATTTCAGGGCTTGCTCCCGGTATGCTTTTCATGTGAATATATCCATAAAAATGCTGAACGGTTCGCAACTCTTTTATCACTTTTATCATTAAACTCATGGTGAAATCGGCATCGCGAATTACACCCGAACTTAGAAATAGCCCTTCGATATAATTGCGGCGATAAAATTCAATAGTCAGTTCTACAAGCTCTTTCACGGTAAATGTAGTCCGAGGGATGTCGTTGCTGCGGCGATTCAGGCAATAGACACAATCGTAAATGCAGAAGTTTGTAAGCATGATTTTGAGCAGTGAAACGCATCTTCCATCTTCGGTAAAGCTATGGCAAATGCCCCAGGCTGTGGAATTTCCTATTCCTTTACCGGGATTGTCCCTTCGGGTACCACTCGATGCACACGACACGTCGTAGCGTGCTGCTCCTGCCAAAATCTTTAATTTTTCAAACGCACTTTGCATTTGCTAATATTTTTAGCAAATATACATGTTTTTTTAGTAATAAAACATTTTCTTTAAAAAATTAAGTAAAATAACGGGAAATTGTAACTTACATTTTTTCAGGCACATCTATTCCAAGCAGCGACATCCCATTTTTTATTACAGAGGCTGTAAAAAATGATAAATGGAGACGGAAGTGCTTTAAAACAGCGTTTTCTTCCTTCATAACAGGAACTTCCTGGTAAAATGCATTGTAGGTTTTTGCAAGATCAAAAATATAATTTGCAATCAAAGCCGGACTTAGCATATCGGCAGCCTGCTGTACAATTTCCGGGAAATTACGGAGAGCATCCAATACGGCTTTTTCATTTTTATGTAGTTGTATGCCAGTGTATGCTATCTGTTCAGGATTATTATCCGCACCGGCTTTACGGAGCAATGAACGTATCCTTGCATGGGTATATTGAATAAAAGGTCCCGTATTACCATTAAAATCAATGGATTCTTCGGGGTTAAAAAGCATATTTTTCTTAGGATCAACCTTTAAAATAAAATACTTCAATGCTGCCATCCCTACTTTTTGGTAAAGCAATTCCAAGTCTTCGGGGGATGCCTCTTCTGCTTTTCCGAGGGCTTCAGTAGTTTTGCGGGCAGTATCAGTCATGGTATCCATCAGGTCGTCAGCATCAACCACGGTTCCTTCGCGGCTTTTCATCTTTCCGTGAGGTAGTTCAACCATACCGTAATTCAAATGATGCAGCTTTTCCGACCAAGAATAGCCAAGCTTTTTCAAAACGGCTTTCAGCACGTCGAAATGATAATTTTGTTCATTTCCAACCACATATATAAGTTGTTGTGGATAATATTCCCCATAACGCAGATGTGCTGTACCCAAATCCTGGGTTATGTAAACGGAAGTTCCGTCGGAACGGAGTAACAGTTTTTCGTCCAAGCCTTCTGAAGTAAGGTCTGCCCACACTGAGCCATCTTTGTTGCGAACCAATAGCCCTTCTCCGAGTCCTTTTTCAACGATTTTTTTCCCAAGCAGGTAGGTTTCTGATTCGTGGTAAGTTTTGTCAAAACTTATCCCCATCCGCCTGTAAGTAACATCAAAACCTTCATAAACCCAGGCATTCATAGATTTCCACAATGCAATGGTTTCCGAGTCGTGATTTTCCCATTTTACAAGCAACTGCCTTGCCTGTTGCATGAGAGTTGAACGTTTTTCGGCTTCTTCTTCCGGCATTCCCTGAATTACATAGCTTTTTACTTCTTCCTTAAATTTTTTATCGAAAAGTACGTAGTATTTCCCTACAAGGTGGTCGCCTTTTATTCCGGAACTTTCGGGCGTTTCGCCATTTCCCCACAATTTCCAGGCAAGCATTGACTTACAGATATGAATTCCCCTATCGTTTACCAGATTCACTTTAACGACATTTTTTCCGCTTGCTTTCAGGATTTGAGAAACAGCATTCCCCAACAAATTGTTACGGATATGCCCCAGGTGGAGCGGTTTATTGGTATTGGGCGAAGAAAATTCCACTACCACAGGTGCTTCGTTACCAGGTTGGGTGAATCCAAAATGGCAAATGTCTTCAGTAGATTTTAAAACTTCAATAAAAAATTCATCGGTAAGGCATAGGTTCAAAAAGCCTTTCACCACCTGAAAGCTACTGATTTCGGATATCGAAGACAAGAGGAATTTACCAATCTGGTTTCCTGTAATCTCGGGCGATTTGCGTGAAATTCCAAGAAGGGGAAAAATCACAACGGTTAAATCGCCAACAAACTCTGGATTGGTTTTTTGTATCTGAATGGCAGACGGTAAAATCTCTTTTCCATAGTTTTGCATCACGGCATCGGCAACAGCCTGTGCAATTTTTTGTTCAATCATTTTAATGAAGTTCGGGAATGCAAAGGTAAAAAAATGAGGCTAAAAATTACTTTTTACCCAAATGTGATAATACAAAATGATAATGTTTAGCCCAGATGCTTTTTACAACAGTTTTATGAAAGCCTGGTTTTTTAATTTTGGTTGTATTGTTCTCTGATTGCTTTCCACCACTTGGGAACAGCATCTGCAATAATTACAACGACACAAATCAGAATCAAGATTGTAAGTCCCAGATTTATTCCACCCTGCAATTTCATTTCAGGATTGAGAAAATGAGGCAGGTAGATATTTATGCTATTTTGCAATCCGGCTGTAAAGGTGGTAACCCCAACAAAAAGCAAGGGTACAATAGTAATCCAGGCATATTTCGCCTTTCCGCGGTTGATTATGTAGGTTGTTCCAACCACCAGAGCAACGGTAGCAAGCAACTGGTTTGCCGTACCAAACATAGGCCAAATAGTAGTTACACTGCCGGTATAAATAAAATATCCCCAGGCAAGCACCACGATCAAACTTGTCAACAAGTTACCGGGTAACCAGTTAGCACGGCCAAAAGGTGCATAGACTTTTCCTACGGCTTCCTGCAACACAAAACGGCAAATACGAGTGCCGGCATCAATGGTAGTGAGGATAAAAAGCGCTTCGAACATGATGGCAAAGTGGTACCAATACGACATTAAACCCTTTAAACCAGGTATTGAAGAAAAGATCTGTGCCATTCCCACTGCCAATGAAACGGCTCCTCCGGTACGTCCGGCAACTTTTTCGCCCACTTCGGCACTAAGCATGGGTAAATCGCTTTTTGTAAAGCCCATAGCCTTCAACTGAGGTAATATTTCCTGAAACTTTTCGGGAGAAACATTTATCTGGAAATAATCCAATGGAAACATACTTGCAGCAGCAATGAGAGCCAGCACACTAACAACCCCCTCGGCAAGCATAGAACCTACGGCAATAGGTTTAATATGTGCTTCGTTCATGATCATTTTTGGAGTTGTTCCCGAACTTATAAGTGAGTGAAAACCCGAAACAGCCCCACAGGCAATAGTGATGAAAAGATAAGGAAATAAAGTTCCGGGGATGATTGGTCCGCCACCATGGGTAAAAGCCGTGAAAGCCGGCATTTGCAAATTAGGCGCCACGATGATGATGCCAATTGCAAGCATACCTACTACCGTAAGTTTCATGATGGAACTCAGATAATCGCGGGGGGTAAGCAAAAGCCATACCGGCAATACCGAGGCAAAGAAACCATATCCGGCAAGTAATATTGTGAGTGTTTTACGGTCGAGAAGAAACCAGCTTCCTACGGCTGAGCCAGGAATATAACGCCCAAGTATTACTGCAAGTGTAAGTAAAACCACTCCAAACACCGTAGCTTCTACTGTTTTTCCTTCCCTGATGCGAAACATCCAGACACCCATCAGCAAAGCAATGGGAATTGTGCTGGCTATGGTAAAAGTTCCCCAGGCGCTTTCGGCGAGTGCATTCACCACCACCAAACCCAAACCGGCAAGGGCAACAATAAGTATCAGAATCACTGCCAGCGAAGCTACCGAACCGCTCAACTTGCTGATTTCTGCACGGGCTATGGCGGCAAGCGATTTACCGTCATATTCTACTGAAGCAGTAAGAATGACCAAATCATGTACTGCACCCGCTATCACCGCCCCTACTACCATCCAGATGAAGCCCGGAAAGTAGCCAAACTGTACGGCAAGTACCGGTCCGACCAATGGTCCGGCACCTGCAATGGCTGCAAAATGGTGTCCGAACAATACCCATTTACTCACAGGGTAGTAATTCTGACCATCGTACAATCGCTCGGAGGGAGTAGGACGGTCGCTTTTAAAAGTTAATACTTTTGCACTGATGAATCCGAAATAAAATCGGTAAGCAAGGGCAAAAATGGCTATTGCGCCAATTATCAATGGCATTGCACTCATAACTAAAAATATTTTTTCCCTGTTCAGCAACAGGTGTGGAGGCAAATTCTCCCTGTGTTTTACATATATTCTTTAAGTTCGGAAGCATGTTCCTTTTCTTCTTCAATAATTTGCCTGATGACTTTTTTTGAATCAGACCTTGTTTTTTCCAGCAATTCAGTATAGAAATTAACGCTGTTTATCTCAAATTTATAGGCAATATCGAGTGCTTCCTTTGAATTGTGAACCTTTTTTGCCATTTCGCTTCCGGCATTGCTGCGGCTAAAAATATGGTTATCGGCAAGATGATTGATATAATCGGCAGCATCATCTTTGCTGAATTCAAAATTTTCGGGTTCAAAATGTTCGGCTATATTCTGAAATGTGGCGATATGGCTGATTTCTTTTGCTGCAAGTTCGCCAAACAGTTTTTTTACTGTATCATTATCATTGATAGCTTCGGATGCCGTAGTGTAAAAAATATGCCCGTTCTCCTCTATCCTTATGGCTATTTCGATTATTTCTTCTCCGGAATAGTACATGGTAACCTCCTTTTTATTAAGTTTGGTCAAAATTAAAAAAAGTTTTTTCCCGGCAACACTATTTTGGATAAATAAAATTATTTTTTTTATTAGCTCTTTCTCATAATGAAAGTCTGAGCTTTACGGTTGGTTATTTGCTATTGGCTGTTAGCTATTTGCTTTTAGCTGTTGGTTATTTGTTTTTAGCTATTAGCTAATTACAGAAATACAATTTCTGCTATGTCGGGAGCGGAATTGCATCCCGATGACTATCGGGACAGCTTAGCCGGGGTTGGACTGAGTGTCGGCAAGATCAGTCAGTGTCAAGTTACAAAATGAAGTGTTACACAAATTAAAGTTAGTTAATTTGTTCAATTGCCACCTACCTTCTGAAATCCCTATGGCGTATAAGCCTTTATTAGCAACCAGGCTTTTTCCCCTGCTAAATTACATTTTTTAAATAAAGTGCAGTATGAGAATTATTACAAGCTACTAAATCCTCCGGAGTACCTTGAAATAGCACTTCACCGCCTTGTCTGCCACCTTCCGGTCCCATATCAATTATCCAGTCAGCATACTTAATGATGTCCAAATTATGCTCGATTACAATTACAGTGTTGTTTTTATTCACAAGAGAACGTATAATATTATATAATCGGAGAATATCTGACATATGTAAACCAGTTGTTGGCTCGTCCATAACATATATATTACCCGCCTTATGAAGTTCAGAAGCAATCTTTAATCGTTGAGATTCGCCGCCTGATAATGAACTTAATGATTGACCAATCTTTAAGTATCCCAAGCCCACATCTTGTAGCGCTTTTAGTTGTTTTGTGATTTTTGCCGAAGTAAAAAACTGAAAAGCCTCATCAACTGACATGTCTAAAATATCGGCAATTGATTTATCATGCAATTTTAGTTCAAGTACATCTGGTTTATAGCGTTTTCCTTCGCATTCATCGCAAACGGTTTTAACAGCATCTAAAAAATGAAGTTCGAAACTTAATAAACCTTGTCCATTGCATTTCGGACAAGCCCCTTTTGAGTTAAAGCTGAACAATGAAGCTTCTGCGCCTGTTGCGATAGCAAATTCTTTGCGTATTAAATCAAATATGCCAGTATAGGTTGCCGGATTAGCTCTTGACGATTTTCCAATTGCCGATTGGTCTATTACAATAGAATCAGGATATTGTTTTAGGAATACCTGATGAATCAGGCTGCTTTTTCCACTGCCTGCAACGCCTGTAATGCAAGTAAGAACGCCAACTGGAATATTAACAGACACATTTTTAAGATTGTTTACATTGGCATTTTCAATAGCAATAAATTCTTTTGCTTGTTTCCTCTTGAAAGCAATTTTTTCATCATTGAACAAAAATTCACCTGTTATACTGTTTGTTTTAGTTATTCCTTTCGGGTCGCCTGAATAAACAAGTTGACCGCCATATATCCCGGCTTTGGGTCCAATATCAATAATCCATTCGGCAGCACGAATTATTTCAGGGTCGTGTTCAACAACAAATACGCTATTCCCATTATCCCGCAACCTATTTAATATTGATAGGAGCTTAACGGTATCTTTTGGGTGAAGACCAATGGAAGGCTCATCTAAAACATACAGCATGTCGACCAAATTACAGTCGAGCTGACGTGCCATTTTTACCCGTTGCGATTCACCTCCCGAAAGCGTAGCAACCGACCTGCTTAATGATAAGTACCCAACTCCTATTTCAATTAATTGTTCAAGAAGAAATTGAGCCTTTCGCATCACAGGAACTGCAATATCCTCTTTTATTGATGAAAGGAATTGCAATACTTCAGTAAGTTCTTTTTCGCACAAATCGGCAATTGAAACGCCTTTAATCTTAACCGATAATGCCCGTTCGTTTAACCTGGCGCCTTTACAATAATTGCAATCGGAATAAATGATATACTTTTTATAAGCATCTTTTTCCTCATCCGGCGACTCGTCTTCGGCTTTGCCTGAAACTCCTTTTTCCAATTTCCGTGCAATGCCCTCGAAAGTTTTAGAATATGTGCCAGAACCATGCTTTTTGTTTATTGGAATTGGCTCGGTATACAGTAGTTTGTGCAACTCTGCTTCCGAAAAATCTTTCAGCTTTTTATGGACATCAAACAAATCAATTGCCGTTATCTCACGCCAAAACCAACTGCCCACCTGCATACCCGGGTAAATGACAGCTCCTTCGTAAATGGATTTCTCTTTGTCCAATAGCATGTTAATATCCACTTGAATCTGTTTGCCCAAACCATGACAATGCGGACACATACCCTCGGGATGATTAAACGACAATAGAAAAGATGGTCCGATAAATGGTTTCCCGACACGGGAAAATAACAAACGCAAATAGGTATTTATTTCGGTAGCTGTGCCAACTGTACTTCGCAGGTTGTTGCCCATTCGTTTTTGGTCAATAACGATGGCAGTCGAAAGATTTTGAATATCATCTACATCGGGGCGTGAAAGTTTGGGCAAGCGTGCTCTTGCAAAAGTCGAAAAAGTTTCGATTAGCTGACGTTGCGCTTCAACAAAAACCGTATCAAAAAGCAATGACGATTTACCTGAACCTGATACGCCAGTAAACACAACTAATTTGTGCTTTGGAATTTCAATATCAATATTTTTGAGGTTATGCGTGTGTGCATTTTTTATAATTATATTGTTCCTTTCCATACAAAAACTTCTTTAGGTTGAATCGTTATTTATCAGAGTAAACCCCTATTCGATTGCCTTCGGTGTCTGAGAAAAGTGCAAAATATCCACGACCTTCCACCATAATTTTAGTTTTGGGTGTGATGGTACTGCCACCATTCAACTCAACCCTTTTCAAGAAAATATTTATATCGTCATCACTATAAAAATTAATAATCACCCCATCCATTGAAGGTTTATAATCAGGAGAATGAAAGATACAACCTGTAATATTCACTCCATCATCCGGAAAGCATCCCATTTTTTCGCCTCCGCAATCAACAATATTTAGAGTAAAGTCAAAAACGTTTTGGTAGAATTTTACTGCCCTGTTAAAATTACTTGTTGGTATGTCAAACCAACTTATTAGCTTTCTCATGTCTGTATTATTTTAATTGTTAATAATACAGCAAAACTACAAGTCAATGCGTTTGTATAATTGTAAAAAACAGACAATTTATTTTAATTAAAATAATCCGATTGACATTGGTGGTTTACAAAAAAGTCTTTAGGCGTATAACCAGAAAAAGACTTGAAGTCTTTTATAAAATGCGATTGGTCGAAATAACCGTTTTCATAAGCTATTTCAGTTAAAAACATACCATTTGCAGATGAAAAGGTGTTTAATATATTTTGAAAGCGCACTATTTTTATGAACTGCTTAGGCGTTTTGCCTACCATTGCCGAAAACTTCCTTTCAAGGGTCTTTGGAGTAACACAAAGCTTTTCAGACAATGTTGCTGCACTAATTTGCCCTTTACTTTGGTTAATAAACTCAATACCCGATTTTAAAAATAATGAATCTCTTTTGGCAGACACACTTAGTTTTGAAAGTAAGAAGTTTTCAATAATAGCAATTCTTTCATTTAAAAATTGAGCAACACAAAGCTGCTCATATATCTCTTTGGATTTGTTGCCAAAAATACAATCCAGACTAATATTCTGGTTCTCGATTTCAAGAAGCGGGAAGTTGAAAAAATTACATGCTCCGAAAGGATGAAATGTTACACAAATCAGTCCCGTTTCTCCATTTGTTGTTACATCGGCATACGAGTTGCTTATGCCACTAATAAAAAAATTTGTTTGCTTGTAAGTGTTGTTATCGCTACATTTTACCTTAAAACAATTTTTGTGGTGAAACATTAAATCAATATTTCCTGTAGGAATAACACGTTCGCATACATCATCTTCCAAAGAACTTTTCTCCATGACCCAATAATATTTAATAAATTGGGCTAATATTCCTGTTGGCTTGATAATTTGAAAACGCATAACATAATATTTTGATTACAAAAATAGTCCTTTTGATTTAATGTTTATATCCCAGCACTTAATCATCAAGTTGCACAATTTTTTTGCCCTGCTGCTAACGTTTACAGGTAGCCGCAGTGCGGAGTTTACTTGTTATTTCCTTTCTTTTTCACGGCTGAAAGCTGGTTTGCATACTTGCTTACGTGGTCCACCCGCATTGTAGTTGCCGGTTTATTAGTGGCATTAAATTATTATTCTTTATAAATCATCAAAAGGTGATTTTATTTTTTGTAAACTTTTTGTAAATATATGCGTATCTATTCCTGTTGTTTTGCTGTTTTCGTGTCCGGGATAAACCTGGTTTTCTGAAACCAGACAGGCTGTAAACAAATCAACTCTGTTTTTAAACCCCTGTTATTTTATAATTCCTGATTTTTCAAGGTTGTCAATAAGTAGTTTATGCATTTCAATTAATTCCAAAATCATTTCTTTTTCTCCTTCATTTCTTTGAATTACACAAATCATTTCTGCTGTTTTTGTCGAAATGTCTGTTTGATATGATATCGAGTAAACATTGTGTTTAAGTAGTGTTATTTGAATTTCTTTTGTTATAACTCTTTTTACTATGTCAGACCGATTACTTTTAATCAGATAATGTTTGTCAAATTCTGCCCAACCTAATTCAATTTCTGGTTTGTTAAACTTTTTAATGATTTTTTCAATGAAGTCTTCCCAACTCAATATTAGCTCAAAGTCCTGACTTGAAGATAAAGAAATCTGAAATTTTAAAGGTTTTGTGTCTGAAACGGAAATTTTAATATTCCATTTTTTATATGGGATTGAAATATTATGAATTTCAAGTTCGTAACCAGAGTTATGTTTAATCTTAAATTCCCCATTAAATTCGTCTGCAATTTCCTTCCACATTTCTCTTTTCGGAAAGTTGTCAGTATAACCTAATGAAGGTCCTTTGATGATTGTTTGAATTATATTTTTTTTATTTTCTTTAGTCATCGGTCTTTTTGTATAATAGGGGCTGGTATGAAACGTTGCCGATTGCGGGCGATTTCCCCCGCTGAACAGAATTGCAAATTCCGCTCATTTCTTTAGAAAATTCATAATTTCTGCTTTCGCTCTTACTTAATATTGCTTTCATTGCTTTCTGCTTCTTCATTCTGCGAAGTTAAAATTTCCGCTTTGTTCCGAGCGAAATCCCGGTTTAACCGGAACCGCTCAGCAGGGGTTTACTAAAGAATGTTCAAATGTATAACAAATCTGTAAAATGACAAGCTGCATCAGGCATTGGTAATTCATATTTTCACTTTTTCTCAGCTCTTTGGAAACAATAAAAGTTTTATTTGTGATATAGTTTTTTTATTTTGCAGATAATTTTATCAATCGTGTATATAAAAATTCCATAATTGCATAGTTTATTTGCCTGTAAAAAATAAAACCTTGATTTTTGCTTTAAGTTTTTAACGCTGATGAGCAAAAAAAATGTCATATTGCTACACGTCTTCATCTGGCTTTTTGGAGCGTTTTTAAACCTAAGGGATTTTTCGCTGCTTGCCGATCCGGAGTTATTATCGGTTTATCTAATAAGCACACTTTTTTTAGCTGTATCATTTTATACTTTTTACTTTTTTGTAGTTCCTCAGTTTCTGGAAAAGAAAAGATACTATCTGTTCCTGCTGGCTTCATTTATTGCCCTTGTAGTACTTACATTTATCGGCTATTCTTCACTCCTTTTGATAAAGGCAATTTTTATTCATAGTTTTAAAAATTTTTATGGAGTTTACAGCCTTAAAATGCATCTCAGCGGGATGTCGGTAATAGCTATTACTGCTGCATTTGGCACATTATTTAAAGTGATATTAAACTGGCTTAATATTATCAGCCAAAAAGAAAAATTAGAGAAGGAAAAAGCGATAAGCGAACTGGCATTGCTGAAGAGCAAAGTGAACCCTCATTTTTTATTTAATACGTTAAATAATATTGACGCCTTAATTTATGATGATCCGGACAAAGCTTCAAAATCGTTGCTGAAACTTTCGGAAATAATGCGTTATATGTCGTACGAAACGGTTTCGGAATATGTTAGCCTTTCAAAGGAACTCAACTACATTTCCAATATTGTTTCTCTTTACATGTTGAGGGTTTCCAATCCCGAATTAATCAGGCTCGATATTTCGCAAAACTATCCGGATTTGAATATTGCTCCCATGTTGTTTATCCCGTTTATTGAAAATGCTTTTAAATATGCTACTTTTAAGGGGAAAAACGGAGGATTCGAAATTAAGTTTAGAATTGAGGAAGCAAAAATATACTTTACAATTGTTAACCATTACGATACTATTAGAAGAGCATCGGGTTCGCAGTATGGTGGTACGGGTTTAGCCAATGTGAAACAAAGGCTCAAACACATTTATAAAGAAAAATATAGTCTGAATATAACTGATAAAAACGGACTTTTTAAGGTTGAACTAATAATTGATACCAATGGAAATTAAGTGCATTGCTATTGACGATGAACCCCTGGCACTGAAAAAGGTTTCTTCTTTTGTTGAAAGGATTAACGGGCTTACTTTATTGATGACTTTCGACAATGCCTTGGATGCAATCCCATTTCTGAAAGAGGAAAAGGTAGATCTACTGTTTCTGGATATTCAGATGGAGCGATTTACCGGAATACAATTCCTCGAAGCCGTTCAATACCATCCACAGGTTATCATTACCACTGCTTTTGAACAATATGCGCTGAAAGGCTTCGACTTTAATGTTACCGATTATCTGCTAAAACCTTACTCTTTCGAGCGTTTTGTTCAGGCTATAGACAAAGTAATGGAAAACATCAGACTGAAACAAGCCAATGCTACGGAAGATGACCGGAATTTTATCTTTGTTAAAACAGAATACCGGCTTGAAAAGATTTTTTTTGACGAAATACTTTATATTGAAGGGATGCGCGACTATCTGCAAATAGTTACAAAGTCGAAAAGGATTATGACCCTTCAGAATTTTAAATTTATAGAGAGTAAGCTTAAACCGCCCCAGTTTTTAAGGGTGCATAAGTCTTTCCTGGTTTCCGTAAACAGTATCGAAAGCATTGAACGAAACCGGATAAAGATACGCGACCAACTGATTCCGATCAGTATTACTTACAAAGAAGCTTTTTTTAAAACAATTGAAGATAAACTGCCCCCTAAGTTTAATCCGGGCTAAGGATTAAATTACCATCTTATTGAATTTTAAATGATAAAATACCGGTGAATAGCCGGGCGGGATGATTATGTCTTTTAAAAATAAATTTTGCAACAACCTATTGTACAATTATAAATCTTAAAAAAACAATGAGAGCAATGAATAAAATCTTTTTGGCAAAATACGGCAATTACTGGATTCTGTGTGCAGTATTTGTCGTTTCTATTGTTTGCAGGTTGATTTCCACTGCCAGCAGCAATGTAATCCCGGGATTGGGAAGTATGTATTATCCCTTACAGGTGCGATGCCTGCTCGAAAAAGGCACTCTGGGGTTTAATGATATGCCTTTGGTATTCTGGCTTGAAGCATTACTGGCTAAATTAATCATTCTTGTCAGCAACGCTCCGGTGAATAACTGCATTGTGCTGGCATGTAAGCTGGTTAATGTAATAGTACCTTCCCTTATTGTTGTGCCGGTTTTCTTCATAGCCAAATCCGTTTCCAATAACACAATAAAACCATTCTATTTGGCAGTAGTACTTGCGTTATCGGTATTGAATCCTTCTGTTCTTGTGATTTTTGCCGTTGACTTCGATAAAAATGCCATTGGCATGCTGTTCACGTTTACAGCTATTTATTACTTATGGCTGTACATAAACAACAAAAAGACGATGCCCGCTGTGATGGCAGTTTTATCAGTTTTGCTTACTTTATTAACGCACTTTGGGTGCTTTTCTTCATTGTTTGTATTGCTGATTATTTTTGTTTTGGTATCCGGCGTATTTTATTATAAAAACTGGATAGCCTGGTTAAAAAAATCCAGAATACGTATTTTTACAGTCGTACTGGTAATTTGTGTCTTGGCATTGCTTCCGGTTATTGTAAAATTGTACGACAACCAGCGGTTTCTGCATCTGACCTCTTATATCGCCTCACCAATTCAATTATTCTGCCATTCATTTTTCATCTTAATGCTAAAAGGCGAATTTATCTACGACTGGCCCAACATGTTCTTTCTTATCGTTTTAAATTTGTTCTCCGTTCTATCTGTTATTGCCTATTTCAGATTACGGAAACGCATGAGAAAAGAAGAATCCATTTTTTATTTAACCTTAGTTTTATGGTATGTCTTCCTTTCAAGCCCATTCATCAATACTGAGATATACAACCGGTTATTATTCATCTCACTGATTGCTTTAACCATTATCATAATTTTTGTTTTCAGCTATTTTAAACGGCCGGTTAAAATGACCATTGCCATCATCCTGACTTTACTTTTAATCCTTACAGTGGCAACCAATGGCGTACACCGGACTTATATTTCAAAAGAAGAATACGGCGAATTGAAGCAGATGACCAAATTTATTCCGCAACCTTCTTCCACCATTGTATTGGCACAACACAGGCTGGAATTTTGGACAAGCTGGACGCTTCATATCCGGTCCGGGCAACTGAGAGGCATCAAACCAAGTGAATACCCGAAGTATTCAACGGTACTGTACATCGTTCAAAAAAGCAACCAGTATAAGGAAGACGTTCCCAAAGCTGCCGTTTTGATTCATACAGGACAATATTTCGATTTGTATAAAATTTATTCAAAATAGATTTAGCCCAGATCAGGGTTTTGGAAAATGTAAAATGCACTTCCCGGTTACGGAGGCTGATTTTAAAAAATGCTAAACGTGCCTCCCGGTTACGGAGGCTGGTTTCAGAAAATGTAAAACGTGCCTCCCGGTTACGGAAGCTGGTTTCAGAAAATGTAAAACGTGCCTCCCGGTTACGGAGGCTGGTTCCAGAAAATGTAAAACGTGCCTCCCAGTTACAGAGGCTGGTTTCAGAAAATATAAAACGTGCCTCCCGGTTACGGAGGCTGATTTCAGAAAATGTAAAACGTAAAAACCAAAAGAATTACAGAGAATACTGTATGAATGTTATTTTTTAGAATGGTAAATAATCGCACTTAAAAACAGGTATAAGCATTTAATCCAGCTATTATGTAATTTTACATTAAGCTATTGTAGCAAAATGGCAACAACAAACAACCCGTTCATTCACCAGAGGGGATAAACAAAAAAGGAAAATGATTAATTCCCTACGGAAAATAAAACCATTGCGCATTTATATTGTTCTATTGATATTATTACACACAAAATGAAACAGAAAGTATCTTTGGTATTGTCTGGAGGAGGTGCCAGGGGGATTGCCCACATAGGTGTTATTGAAGAGTTGGAGAAGCATGGATTTGAAATAACTTCCGTTTCAGGAACTTCCATGGGTGCACTTGTGGGGGCTGTTTACGCATTAGGAAAAATGGAAGAATACAAAAGCTGGCTATACACCCTTGATAAAAGAAAAGTATTTAGTCTTGTGGATTTTACATTTAGTAAGCAGGGACTGATCAAAGGGGATAAAGTATTAAAGACAATGAAGGAATTTATCCTGGATGCAAATATTGAAGATTTGAAAATATATTATGCTGCTGTAGCTGCGGACATTATTAACAAAAAGGAGGTGGTATTTACCGAGGGAAGCATTTACGATGCCATCCGGGCTTCCATTGCCATCCCTACGGTGTTTACACCGGTAAAGAAGGAAAATGGCCTGCTGGTGGATGGTGGCATCATCAATAATATTCCTATTAATCATGCCAAAAGAACGCCAGGCGATATATTGATTGCGGTAAATGTTAATGCCGACATCCCAGTATTAAAACTAACTATCTCCCAAAAAGAAAGTGAAGTAAAACAGTCAGTATATCAGAAAAAGATCAAAGACTTCTATAACCAATTAAAAAAGACCAAACATAGTCAAAAGGATGGAAAGTTTGGTTATTTTAACCTGATCAGCAAAACCATTAGTTTAATGACTTATCATATCGAACAGATGTTACTCGAAAAATACGCACCGGATATCATGGTTAATATTTCCGGAGATTCCTGTAATACTTATGATTTTTACAAAGCAGAGGAAATGGTTGAAACCGGGCGGCGGGCGGCTGCTACAAGTTTAAAAGAGTACGAAAGCAGGATAAGATAGATACATCAAGAAAAATCCCGGACTTCCGCCGGGACTTATTTTATAAGACAATCATTTTAAGAAGGCAGAGATCAACCAACAACAATATACGAGTTGGAATCAATCTGATACATCTTATCAAAGACAAACAAGGATATAGGCGTTGTGCTCTGATTTTCTATCAGCACTTCTTTCTTTGTTACTCTTATTTTCAGTAAATGTTCCCTGAAAAGGATTTTAAAAGAATAGGCTTCCCATTGCGCAGGAATCATCGGGGAGAAACGTAGTTTATCGTCGTACACACGCATGCCACCAAAGCCCTGAATGACGGTCATCCAGGTGCCGCCCATGCTGGTGATGTGGCAACCGTCGTCGGTATCGTTGTTGTAATCGTCGAGATCGAGACGGGCAGTGCGGAGGTACATCTCGTATGCTTTTTTCTCGTAGCCAATTTTGGCAGCGAGGATGGAATGTACGCAAGCCGAGAGAGAAGATTCGTGTACGGTACGAGGTTCGTAAAAGTCGAAATTACGCTTGATGGTAGCCGTATCAAACTGATTTTCGAGAAAGTATAACCCCTGTAACACATCTGCCTGTTTGATGAAACAGGAGCGCAGGATGCGGTCCCACGACCATTTCTGATTCAGAGGAAGGTCTTTTGGTGGCAGGTCTTTTACAAGTATCTGTTCTTTGTCCAGGTAGCCATCCTGTTGCAGGAATATCTCCTGTTCTTTGTCTTCGGGATAGTACATGTGGCTAAAGATGGTTTTCCACTGTGCTGTTTCTTTTGTTTCGTCGAATTTCAGTTTGGCAATTAGATGCTCGAACTTGCGCGGAGCCATATTTTTAACGTATTCAATAGATTTGCAGGTATATCCTAACGTCCAGCAAGCCATTTTGCTGGTGTACCAGTTGTTGTTGACGTTGTTTTCATATTCGTTCGGGCCGGTAACGCCAAGCATCACATATTTTTTCTTTTCCTGCGAGAAATTTACCCTCTGCGCCCAGAAACGGGAGATAGCAATCAGCACTTCCAGTCCATAGTCAATCAGGTAAGGTTCGTCGCCGGTGTAACGGATGTAGTTGTAGATGGCAAAAGCGATGGCGCCGTTGCGATGTATCTCTTCAAAGGTGATCTCCCATTCGTTATGACATTCTTCGCCGTTCATGGTTACCATGGGATACAGGGCTGCACCACCGCTAAAACCGAGTTTTTCGGCATTTTCGATAGCTTTATGCAACTGTTTGTAGCGGTAAACGAGCAGATTCTTGGCAATCTTCGGGTCGGAAGTAGCAAGATAAAAAGGGATGCAATAGGCTTCGGTATCCCAATAGGTGCTTCCGCCATATTTTTCGCCGGTAAAACCTTTGGGACCGATGTTCAGACGTTCATCTTCGCCGGTATAGGTTTGATTTAGCTGAAAGATATTAAAACGTATGCCTTGTTGGGCTGCAATGTCGCCTTCGATGGCGATGTCGCTTTCTTCCCATTTTTTATCCCAGGCGGCAATTTGTTCCTGAAGCATTCTGTCAAATCCTTTTGACATTACCTTCTGCACGTAAACCGTGCTGCTTTCCACAAGCTTATCTTCCGGATGGTTAAGCGAAGCACAGATGGCAACATACTTTTCGATGGAAAGTGTTTCCTGCTTTTTCACTTTAAACTTTTGGATATTGCCGGTGTATTTTTCTTTTTCCACCGCTTGGGCTGTGATGTTTTGCAGATTTTCCCCAACAAAAACCTGGTACTGCATGATAGCAGATACCACAAAGCCTGTTTTTTTGGTTTTGGCGACTACATAACCGGTTCCGTTTCCGGCTTTCTGACATACCTCGTCCCAAAACTTTTCGTCGTAGTTGGAATCCTGGTTTTTTACATCAAAATCGAGGAACGGCTGAATGGTGATTTCGGCATCGGCATTGGTTACGGTAAGCTGGTAGCGTATGGCTCCGCTCTCGTCATCCACGATGCTAAGCAGACGTTTGGAAGTTAACTGTACTTCCAGGTTGTTTTCCATCACCAGCAGGGCAGTTCTTTCCAGCCAGCCTTCTTTCATGTTCAAAACACGGCGGAATTTTTTGATGGTACAACGGTATAGGTCGAGGCGAACACCATTGATATAAACGTCTATTCCAATCCAGTTAACGGCATTGAGCACTTTGGCAAAATATTCGGGATAGCCATTCTTCCACCAGCCAACACGGGTTTTGTCGGGGTAGTAAACACCCGCGATATAATTACCCTGCAGGCTGTCGCCGCTGTAATATTCTTCAAAATTGGCACGTTGGCCCATCCTGCCGTTGCCGATGCTCATCACACTTTCGGTAATACGGTTGTGCTCCGGATGGAATCCTTCTTCGATGATGCACCATGGGTCGTGTTTGATGTAGCTTTTCATACGTTTTTAATTTGAATGGTAAATTTTTTTTCTTTTTTCTTACCCTTTCGGCGAATACCTGATCTTCAAGTTTACTCCGGAAACCGATCAAAATTTTTCTTTGTGCCTTTGAGACCTTTGTAGTTAAATACTTTTTAAAATTAACCACTAAGGGCATCAAGTACCAATAACTATCGGTGCATCGGAATCACAAAGGCTTTTCAGTCGGTTTCATAGATGGGTCAAACTTTTTATTTATTCTTTTATCATTTTTTTAATCTTTTCCACAGAAACTTCGTCAAAACCAGGAACTACCAGGTGGGCATGTCCCAAGTTTTCGGGCAACCCGATGCCTACTACTTTCATCCCGGCATTCAGAGCCGCCTGTATGCCCGCTCCGGCATCTTCGAAAACCACACATTCAGCAGGAGGTATTCCCAATTCTGCGGCTCCTTTCAGGAAAATCTCAGGATTGGGTTTGGCTTTGGTAACCTTGTTGCCGTCAATAATGGCATCAAAATATTGCATCATACTGATTTTTTCGAGTATAGTCCGGGCATTTTTGCTTGCCGATCCTAAGGCTATCTTTATGTTGTTCTGTTTTAAATATTCCAAGAAGCCAATCACTCCCGGCAGGATTTCGTCCGGGGTCATTTGCATAATATATTCCACATACCATTCATTTTTCCTTGCGGCACAGGCTTCCTTGGATTTTTCGCATAAGGTCTTCCCTCCTATCCCGAGCAGAATCTCCAGCGAAGTCATGCGGCTTACGCCTTTCAAACGTTCGTTATCGTGTTCCGTGAAATCAAATCCCAGTTCATGGGCAAGGCGTTTCCATGCCAGATAGTGATATTTGGCTGTGTCAACTATTACTCCGTCGAGGTCGAATAAGCAGGCTTTCATATAACTGTGAGTTAGGAGCTTGGAGTTAGGAATCAGGGGCATCTCATCGCTCATAGCTCCCAACTCCAGGCTAATTATTTTTGAATATATTCTTTTACAAATACAACAGAAATACCTGCCAGCACCATGGAAGCTCCGGCAATACCAAGCATCAAGATGGCATTACTGCCCAAAGCAGTTAAAACGATTCCGCCAAGCAGTCCTGCTGCAATCTGAGGAATGGTGATGGTAGCATTGAAGAGCCCCATGTACACGCCCATTTTACTTGCCGGCAACGAAGCCGAAAGGATGGCATAAGGCATGGCGAGGATGGCTGCCCAGGCAATACCAACGCCTATCATGGAGAAAAACAGCACATTCTGGTCGTGGACAAAAATCATGGAGATGAGTCCGATCCCACCCAAAATCAACGAAAACATATAAGTAGGCTTCCGTCCTATATGATTGGCAATGCGTGCCATCACAAGGGAAAACAAAGCTGCAAAAACGCTGTAAGCTGCAAAGATTACGCCTGTCCAGTTTCCTGCTGCGTTGAAATCTGCAGAGGTGGAATCAGTGGCAGGAGTGCCCCAGATGTTTTGTGCAATACCCGAAGTAGTGTAAACCCACATCAGGAACAGGGAAAACCAGGAGAAGAACTGAACGATGGCAAGCCTCCACATGGTTACGGGAATGTCCTTCAGTAATGCCCAGAAAGAGGTGTGAGATTTTTCTTCAACTGTAATATTATTATATTCTTCATATTCCTTGGGGGGATATTCCTTAGTAGTAAAAGTAGTTACCAGCACGGTAAGTAACAGTGCTCCTCCACCGAAATAGAAAGCCCAGATTACCGTTGGAGCCACTTTTTCGCCGGGAGCAGGCGTATTGGCAACGCCCAGCCAGGTAAGCACAAACGGAAGCAATGAACCTATCACTGCACCGGCATTGATGAGAAAACTTTGTATGGAATAGCCGATGTTTCGCTGCTCCTCCGATACCATATCACCAACTAAAGCACGGAAAGGCTGCATGGTTACGTTAAAAGAGGTATCCATAAAAAGCAACATGAAAGCCCCGAAAAACAAGGGTGGTACCAGGTAAGCGAAGAACTCGGAATTAGGCATAAAAAACATTGCCAGTGCCGAAACGATGGCTCCACCGAGGATAAACGGGATGCGTCTGCCAAGGCGGGTCCAGGTTTTATCGCTGGAAAGGCCAATGATAGGTTGTACCAGCAAGCCGGCAAGCGGAGCTGCCAGCCAGAAATAACTCAATTGATCCACATTGGCACCAAGCGCCGATAAAATACGGCTGGTATTGCCATTCTGAAGTGAATAGCCTATCTGTACGCCAAGAAATCCGAAACTCATATTCCAGATTTGCCAGAAGCGTAAACGTGGTTTTTGTTTCATCATACAATCAATTTGTTCGTTAAGGAATGATGGAACCCACAAATTTGAATGTTATCGCAAAGCACAATGAGAATGTGGGCTTCATATCTTTACTTTGTTTAGGCTGTAAAGATACTGAATTTTATTTTTTCATAAACGCCCTGTTGCTGGTCTGGTATAAATCACGGTCATCAGGGTGAAAATGACCAAAAAACCTATTCACTTAAGTTTGGGATAAAATATGTTTTCCATCTGCCTGATAATAACCCATTAGGGTATTAATTTATTGTAATTGCGGAAATTGTATTTCCGCTTTGTTTTGAGCGGAATAGCAAATGCCACTCAGCCGGGATCAATAATTAATCGTCTACAACAAAATGTAACATGCTAAAATATTGCAAAAATGATTTGCAACCTTACGCCGAATTCAAGTTATTAAGGCTTCAATCCACTAAACCTGAAATGTGATTATTTGCAGTTTGTCATTTTGAGTCCCATTCATTTAGGGGAAATGAATCAGTTCGGTTTTTTATTCAGAACCTGAAGCGCTAAGAATATGAAAGTTAAAATAGAATACAACAGGGTTATCCTGTCGTCGTCTCAAAAAAATTTTATTAATTGTGTTTGGATAATCTTACCAAAGCCATAAAAATATTTTTTATAGTCAGGGTATAATTGCGGAGACAAAATTAGCAGCATTATTATCAATTATGGTCATGTCGGCGCTGTCAACAAAACCATCGCCATTGGCATCAGTGGCAAGGTATCCCATTGCAAAATTTGCAGCATCGTTATCAACAGGGGTCATATCGCCGCTGTCAACAAATCCGTCCTGGTTTACATCGCCACCATAGGTAACATAAACGCCCAAAACCTCTTTCAGATTATTACCATAGACTTTTGCAGGTGAATCATAAGTGTAATTAAGGGTTCTTCCGGCAAAAGAGATGGGTTGGGCAGTAGTTGTTTCTATACTATTATGGTGTTTTATAGTTACATAGTATGATGCTCTTTTTACCGCGGGAAATATAGCCGTAGCAGTGCCGTTAATGGCAAGGCTAACTGTAGGATTTGTGTACAAAATGTTAGCATAGTCACCTGCGAGAGCACTGTGTAGTTCAATGCTAACCTGGTCGGCAGTTGTACCGGTATATTTATCTCCTGATTCGTCCTGTGCTTTTCGCATGGTGCTACTACCAGCATATAGTCCTTCTGTGAATAAGGAAGTTAAATTAAGTATTTTTTCGGTGCTTTCCCCGGTGAAAGTGCCCAGAGAGGTTAATCCGGTTGCAGATAGCTGATGCAGGCTTGTATTGGCAATAGCATAGGTAGCGGAAGAAGGTACGTTAAACAAACCACAGTAAATGGTATTTTCTGTACCTGAAACATCTGCCGGTGCAGCATAGTTGAAAAGTGCATCGCAAATAAAATTATTTGCATTGGTAGATACTTGCCAATAACGGTTCAGATAGCTATCGGTAAGTCCTGACAGAGGAGCATTTTTAAGTCGAACGCCGACATATTTGCCGCCGGCAAAATTACCAGACGTAAAGTTTAGCGTAGCCGGCGTATATTCTGCAACACCTGTAGTATCACCTATGGGGAAAATAAAACTGCCTGTATCTTTAAACATTTTGCGCAACTCGCCCGTGCCTGTTGCCACAACCATAGCCGATGCAGAAGGAGTTCCTTCAATCGTTGCCGTTGTATCAAGCAGTAGATTACTTGTGTTTAAAGAAACAATGCCATTGGTAAGGGTAAGTGTGCTACTTATAGTTGTATTGCCATACAATTCCAATCCTGCCGGATTGTTTACGGTTAAATTACCTGTAATATTTATTCCTTTGATTTTTTGTACTGTTGTACCTGTTAAATTCAGGGTTCCGTTACCCAAGTTAGAGGCAATGATATTCTGGTTATCGAGATCACCTTTTAAATGCAGTGTACCATGATTGATGAGGGAGGCACCATTTTGGATGATAAGAGAACTGGTATTTATCCAGGAAGTACCAGATGTTATGTATAAAGTGCTGCCACTATTAATTACGCTTTGGGCACTGGCAGGGTAAAGTACTGACAGGTTCAGACAAAAAATGGCAATAGCTTTTGCAACCGGCAAAAAATAATTTCGGATGTTATAACCAAAGTTTTTCACCCGAAAATAATTTATTATTAATATGCCGGATGGAACTTGCATGTTATTATTTTCATGCAGGTTTATGTTTTTATATAAATATGCTCGGTTCATAAGTAGAAATTACCGAATATTAATACTATTTATTGATAGTTAAAAAGCCCGTATAGCCCTAACAAAATAAAAAGGGTCGCTTTTCCATCCGGTATATTGATCGCCGTTATAAAAAGCTTGCATCCATGCCTGTCCTGTAATACTGCTGTATTCAGAAGAACTCCAATAAATGGCATTTGCAAATCCACCTACCAAGGTGCGTTGAGCATATAATAAGTTGAGTTCATCTTTTGAGGGTAAAAACCAATCGCTATAACCGTTTAGTACCAAATCAGAACAAATTTTGGCAGCTATCCCCAAATAGGTACAAGCGGTAACAATTGCTAATGTATTTGCGTTACCCGTACCAACAGCAGTACCCTGCGCCCCATGTATGCTGAATCCTTCACAGCCCCAGGGAATATTCGCTCCCTGGTCTGTTTCAGCTGCAATAAGACCATGTATTCCGGTACCATCAAGATAAAAAACGATACCTCCTCCAATATGCGCTCCCAATGGAATGGAATATGCTGTTCCATTAGTTCTTTCCCATAATATTCCATTGTAATACGCAAGATAGTTATCACTTGTGTTATAAATCATCAAACCGGCTACAGGGTTTGAAATGGAAAACATTTCAGTAGTAGTCATTCTGGGTGGAAGGAATCCTTTGGCTGTTGATTTAACCTCAAGCATCGCACAACTTGCCGGCAGGCTGGTATCGGCACTTATACTCACTTGGGCAAAAGAGCAATTATAGAAAAAGCAGATACCTGTAAATAGAAGCAGAAATGTTTTCATAGTATTTATATTATTATTAATCAAATTATTATTTCACAAAAAATTCATTCGTATTTTTATTTTCGGTTTATTTTGAATAAAAATTTGCGACTACGTTACAAAACTTCTTTTCTGTATGATAAATCCGATATTTATCTTTAGTGGTACTTTATATCAGTTTTCTCATTAGCGTATACCTTTTTATTAAACAGGTTACCAATAAAAAAGGATGCTTTATTTAAAAAACATCCTTTTTTACAATGATTAATTTTTGTAACCCGGAATTCTCATCCTAAGGTCTCCTTATACATTAATGCTGAATTATGATTCTTTTTGTTACTTGAATTTTATCGGATTTAACGGTAATAATGTAAATATCATTGGGAAGATTAGCAACCGAAAGAGCAAACTCGTTGGTATATTCAGTATTTATTGTTTTTGAAAAAGCTTTCAGCCCATAATGGTTGTACATTTCCACAGCATATTTACCTTTTTTAAACTTATTAAAATCGAGTGTCAGTGTAGAAACGGCAGGATTGGGATATGTTACAAGGTCGAAATAATCAATATAGAATATATTGTTGCTTTGATCTGTTATCGCAGAATTACGAACACTGGTAACTTTAACCTTATAACTACCACCAGCTATTACACCAGATGATATAAACCAGTCTAAATAAGTCCCTGGAACGGAATTGGCAATATTCATAACTAAATTATCAGAAGCGTCAAGTAAATCAACTCTTACATCTTCAGTAACGGAAGCACTTTTTGTCCACGTTATTCTTTGTGTGGTTTCAAGGCTCCACTCTTCCCCACCGTCAGGAGCAGTTACAAGAATGGAACCCCCTGGAGTAGTAATTACAATATCGAAAGTAGCATCACTTATATCTGTTACGGTTGCATTCCGTACGCTTGTAACCTTTATTTTGTAGGTTCCTATGGGAACAACTGAAGGAGAAATGTACCAGTAGAGTGTGGTGCCGGGAGCAGAATTGGAAATGTTCATAACCAA
>Ga0265297_10001788_pt1 | contig 47557 bp, 62 predicted proteins | sample Munlanlwell13791_FD_192502 | JGI IMG/M metagenome (GOLD analysis project Ga0265297, IMG submission 192502) | Leachate microbial communities from a municipal landfill in Southern Ontario, Canada - Leachate well 137-91 | ecosystem: Engineered > Solid waste > Landfill > Unclassified | place...
CAGGCCCCCCGGGGCCGGGTCAGAACGGCACAGCGCGGGCACAGCGCCCGGCCATGGGCATGGGCATGGGCATGGGCACGGCCATGGGCATGGGCATGGGCATGGGCACGGCCATGGGCATGGGCACGGGCATGGGCATGGGCACGGGCGCCCATGGGCAACACCTGGCACCAAATGAAAGCGCTTTCACACTAGCGCCCACATTAAAACAGAAAAATCTTTGGCCAAATCGCTTGTGCCAAAGGCATATTATAGAGCGGCACCTGAGACACAACAAAACATGGAGCACGGAAACATGACACTAACCATTAACTTCCTCATGACGGGCAACAGAATCTTGACGGCCGCGGCGCTGCTCCGCGTTCTGCGTCAGCTGGCACGGGCGGCGGCGGCGGCGGACCGGCGGACGTACGCGTACTAGCACGGGGAGCATGAAACATGAAAAGTCTACGGGCGCGGCGGTTGATTGCGGTTGTCCTACTCGCGGTTGTGTACGGCACCGCGGTTGTGTACGGGATCGGTGCGGTTGTGTTGGCGGTCATTAACTAACGGGAGCGCAGAGCATGAGAACGACGAAACGGTGCGACGGGTTTGCGGCTGAACCTCGGATTGCGGCAAGCCGCTCTGACCGTATGTTCGATCGGGCGCCACTACCACAGCCGGCGCCCGCGATCCACCGGGCGCTGTTGCCGTGCACTAAGGTCCGCAAGGTCCGCCGGCAAGGTAAGGTCGTTTGGGTTCCGGTTCTGTAATGGGGAGGTTGCGAACATGACACGGGAAGCGGAAGACCAACTGTTTGTAGTTTTGCTGGCATTTCTTGTTGTCAAGGCAGCATGGCCCGGCATTGTGTGGGGCGCAGAGCAAGGCGCGGCGGTTGTTGGTGCGCTGTGCTCATGTCCGCACGCGTGGTTGATAGGTGGAGTTGCTTGGCTCATTTGGCGCAATCGTGCATAGCAGTAAAACGGGGCGGTCGACGTTGCAGCGCCGCCGCCCCCCAAAAGGAAAGAATCACAAATGTACTACGTCAAGTATCGGTCGCGGTTCACAGGCGAACCTTGCGTCATGATTGTAACCCGCACGAGCACAAACCGGAAGACGGGCAACATGGTGCAAGTATGGTTTCTCAAGTTGCGCCATGCGCCGCACAAGGTCGTCAAGTGTAAGCGGGATAAGGCGATCTGCGGCAATTGCCCGCTACGGGGTGGTTGCGGTTGTTACGTTATTGTGTTCAAGGGTCCGTTGTCAATCTGGAATGCGTTGCGCCGCGGGAGTTATCGGGCGCTGTGGAATCATGCGGCCGAGGCCCGGCGGTTGTTGGGCGGACGCAAGATTCGATTGGGCGCGTACGGTGACCCAGCGTCGGCGCCGGTGGGCGTGATTCGGCGGTTGTTTGCGATCGTCCAACCCACGGGGTGGACGGGTTACACGCACAGCTGGGAGCGGGCGCCGTGGTTGCGGCCGTATTGCATGGCCAGTGTCGAGACGGCATGGGGCGCGCTGCGGGCATGGGCGAAGGGGTGGCGCACGTTTCGGATCCGGCAGCCCGAGGACGTGCAAATGGCGGCGGCAGAGATGCCGTGCATAAATGAGTCGCACGGCAGGCAGTGCATACAGTGCGGATTGTGCAATGGTAGCAGGGACGGCGTCAAGTCGATTGTGATAACGGCGCACGGTGCGCGCAAGAGTCTGGTAGTTACCCAGTAACAAAGGAGGTTTCCCGTGGCCAAGATCAGCGTTAGAGGTTGCTTTGAGCTCCGCCGGTGGAAGGGTCGCGAGGGGCGTGTGATCCTCGTGCGCAGCGACGGCAAGGTGCTGATTAAGTACAACCGCAGCGGGTACTCGATCCTGGAGGCGCGGTCGCGGGAGCTCGCCAAGACTCCGGCGGAATGGCGCAAGCTGGCGAAGGTAGAGCAGCAGCGGCGGCTGGCCGTGCTCGACACGTTATTGCAGGAGCGGTGCGGGTACCGGCCGGTGGAGTGTGTTGTGACGCTCGGCTCGAGCGTGCAGCAGAACAGCGCCGGGTGGGAGCGGTACTGGGCGCGCAAGAAGCAGGAGGACCGGGAAGCGCTGGAGCGTTACCAGCGCGAGCAGGCGGCGAAGGAAGCGAACACGCTGAGGGAGATCTAACATGACGAGCAAGCAGGTATTCGCGGCGCTGTGGGATCTGACGAGGCACAAGAGCAGCGAGGCGGCGTGGTGTCAAGCGTTCGAGCGGGCGCTGGACGCGGGCGCGGTGCCGTTCCAGCGCGGGAATGCGCAGGGGGTGTTTGTGCCCTGTGATCCGAAAGGGTTCCAGCTGTACTTTGGGAGGCCCGTGATTGTATGGTGAAGATCGGTCGGGCTAAGTCCAAGCGGGTAATGCTCTTGTGTGCCATGTGCGGGTACGTGTGGCTGTCCAAGGCAAAGTGTTGGTGGCGGGCGCGGTGCCCTCGGTGTCTCCGGAACAGCGACTGACAGGAGGTTGTATGCGCTATACCAAGTTCGCGTGGAAGGTTGTGTACGTGTATCGCGATGACATGCAATGGCCACGGCAGATGCGGTACTTTTCCGCGTGCTGCGCCCCGTGGGCTACAGAGTACGCTCCGGGCAAGATCACGCGGCGGAACCAGCGTTGCGGCCCGTTGTGTCTGTTCGCGACGAAGGGGGCGGCCGAGGTCTTCTGCGCCTCGCGGGTCGGTGGCTACTGCATCTTCCGCGTTGCCTATCGCTCCTCGCGTGCGACGTCCATCTGGAGCCCTGACGGGTCGCGGCGTGTGCGTGTCCGTGGTGATCAGTTGCCGCCAGGTACGGTGTTGGCGGACGAGGTCTATGTGCTGCCCAAGCAGGGCGTGTAGGAGGTTGTCATGACTGCGGAAACACAGGTTTTTCGGGTGTGGACGGGGCCGTGCAGTGTGCAGCACTTCGCGGACAAGCTGGCGGGGGCGGTCAGGTCCAGCGCGCGCTGATGCGGGCCGCGATCAGGCGGGCGATGCGCAAGGTCAAGGAACTACGGGAGGACTAACATGCTGACGTTCACACAGACGGAGTGCAAGGCGCTGAAGAAGGCGGCGGCAGGGCGGGAGGGGTGGCTGTCCGCACGTTACCACTACCCGCTGACCCAGCAGGTGCTGGATCTGCGCTCGATGCGGGCGGCGTGGTCATGGCGGTTGTGCAGCATCCCGGCATTCTGTCGCGTGGACCACAGCTGCGCCGTGCGGTGGGCCGCGTTCGTCGTCCGCTACGTCCGCACCGGGTGCCGGGCGGGCCTGACGGGCCTGACGGGCAGCACGATGCGCATCGTGCGGCTGAAGTGGATGCGGCAGCGGTGCTCGCGGCTGGGGATCAGGTTGTCTTACGTTCGCGAAGAGCAGAAGAGGTGGTCATGAAAGACTGGTTGGCGCTGGATTGTGAATGTGTGGCATGGGAGGGCTCGCGGTTCGTGACCGTGCCCGAGTTTGTCGCCGGCGGGCTGGTGACGTCGGTAGCCCCGGACGAGGTCATGCTGTTCCGGGACAAGGAGGCCATGCGCGCCGTCGTGCTGCGGGCCGCGCGCGAGGGCGTTGAGATCGTCGGGCACAACCTGGCGTTCGACCTGCTCGTCCTGGGGCTGGTGCCGGAGCTCGACTGGCACGTGTACGATACCATGATCGCGGACCTGCTGCATCGGCTGAGCAGGGACGACTGCGAGGACGACCATGGTCCGCCCCGACAGCGGGGGCTGGCCACGTTGTTCGGCCGGGAGTTGGCTGGCAAGGGCGACACGCAGTTGCGGTTTGGAGAGTACCGATACGCGCCCCTGCCCGCCGAGTACGAGAGCTACCTGCGGGAGGACGTGCTCGCGACCCGGTGGGTGTACCTGGACCAGCAGCGCTGGGGTGGCGTGCCGGGCGGGACGAGTGAGATGCTGCGCCAGGTGCGCGCGTCCCTGGCGCTGACGCGGATCAGCATGACCGGGCTGCCGGTGGACCAGATCGAGCTGGCCCGGCAGCAGGAGGTCTTCGGGCAGGAGCTCAAGCGGCTACAGAAGGAGCTCCTGGGGCACGGGCTGTACCGGCCGGAGAGCCGGGGGCCAAGGGGTGGGCTGAAGAAGGAGGGCTTCGAGGCCAAGAAGTTCCGCCGGTACATGACGGATCTGGCTGCGGCGCGCGGGCTGGTGCTCGAACAGACGGACAAGGGGCTGGTGGCCATCGGCGAGGACGCACTGGCGCCGTATCGGGATGACCCGGTCGTGTCCACCTGGCTCGCGGCCCTGGACACGCAGAAGATCATCGGTACGTTCCTGAACGCGTGGCAGGACGTGGAGCGCGTGCACTGTCGGTACAACCTGCTCATGCGCACCGGGCGAACCAGCTGCTCCGATCCCAACTTGCAGCAGGTGCCCAGCCGGGGCGTGCGGGGCGGGGTCAAGGCCGTGTTCGTGGCGCCCCCGGGCCGCGTGTTCTACGAGCTGGATTACGCCCAGCTGGAGCTCTGCTGCCTGGCGCAGCTGACGCAGGGGCGGATGCTCGAGCTCATCAATGCGGGGAAGGACCTGCACCGGGAGCTCGGGGCGGTGTACTTCCGGAAGCCGGCGGCGGACGTGACGAAGGAGGAACGGCAGCTCATGAAGGCGGCCAACTTCGGGCTGCCTGGCGGGATGGGCGCGAAGAAGTTTCGCTCGTTCATCAAGTCCAACGGGCTGCCGGACCCGGGCGAGACGCGGACCCGGGACCTGATCAACGCCTGGCTCGAGGCCTACCCGGAGATGGAGCAGTGGCTGGCCGAGGGCAGGGGCGTCAATGACCGGCGCGTGTGCCGGGTCTGGTCTGGGCGTGACGGGGAGTCGGAGGCGTTCACGCGTGCGTGCTGGGAGGTCGCACTGAGTCGGATCGGCGCTCGTAGTGTGCCGTCGCACATCTATTCATCCATTGTAAAGGGGCACGGCAGCCCGGAGGTCGAGGCCTGGGTCATGGGCCGTGACGTCGTCGTGACCGGCGGCCGGCGAAGATATCCAGTTAGCTACACAGAACAGCGCAACACGCGGTTCCAGGGGCTGGCGGCCGACCTGGCGAAGGACGCGCTGGCCAGGATTGTCCTGGAAGGAAGTGAGGTGGCAACGGTTCATGCGTTCGTCCATGACAGCGTACTCATCTCAGTTCCCGACGACGATTCCCGGGAGCAGCGGGCGGGGTGCATCGCCGACTCCATGCTCCTCGCCGAGCGGCGCTGGCTGCCCAGCTGCCGGGCCGGCGTTGAGATCAGCGGGCCGGGCCGGTCGTGGCTGGATGCGAAGAACGGGCCGAAGCAGATGAAAAATCAGGAGGTGAACCGAAATTAATCGGTGCATCGAAACCATACACAAAGTCATAAGTCCCGAGCAGACAAAGCGATAGAACGAAGGGTGTGTGACCAAATGTACTGGAGTATGAGGGGCGCTTTTTCTGACGAGGGTAATCATGATTGTCAAGTTCTCCAAGAGCGGGCGAGAGAAACGTATCGGTGGCGGGCAGTTCTTTGGTTTGAACGTGCGGGACGACTTGAATGCGGCGCGGCAGGAGGCACGCAACCGTCTGGCGAGCCGCATTTTTGAGCTCGCGGATCTGCATCTCGACGCGGATGATGCAGATTGGCTCCGGCGCTGGGCGCACGCAGAGAATGGCCGAGCATGGGCGCGCGCGCGTGGGCAACATCCACTTTTTGCAAACCATGATGGGGAAAGACTGGTCCGCATCGTGGCTGAGCTGCGTCCGCTGATCGACGACGATGTTGAGTGTCAGATGAATCTGGGGTCTGAAGTCACGGGAATTGATGTCTATTAAACGAGGGGTACAACATGAACAGCTGGGAAAAATTAAGTGACTTCGAGGAGTGCGGTGACCAGGCGGACCGCGAGACGGAGCGGGACGACTACGAGGAGACGGCCGAAGACGAGGAGCGGGAGGAGCGCATCGCCGAGATTTTAGACTTGCTCGAAGCCTTCTTCGACTCTTCGTTCGGACCTCTGTTTGATGAGGTTGACGACTGGCTCGGTGGCGATACCGACCCGGAGCCGGAGAAACTGGACATGTTGCTCAAGGCAACGGAGAACGAGACGGTGCATGACCTTGTGGCTGAATTGAAGGAGTACTTCGCGTGACGCACGAGGAAAAGAAAGCCAAGCAGAGAGAGTACAGCCGGGCCTACCGCGCGGCACACCGCGAGGAGGTACTGGCGTACCAAAGGGCCTGGCACGCCGCACACCGAGAAGCGCAGCAGATTTATCGCGCCGAGCGTCGTGAGGAGAGGCGGGTCAAACATGCGGCCTACTATGCCGCTCACCGCGAGGAGCGACGGGCCTACAACGATGCGCACCGCGAAGAGCGGCAGGCGTATCAGCGGGCCCGCAACGCCGCCTGTCGTGAAGATCTGTCAGCTCGGGACCAGGCCAACACACGTATCCGGGGCTGGGCCAAGTGGTTCGACGGGTGTTCGCACTGTGGCTGCCGCATCGACCCGGCTGCCTTGGACCTGCATCACCGCAATCCGGCAGAGAAAGAGGTGGGGCTCTCGGCGGCAAACGGCTGGAAGCGCTGGTTCGCTGAGTACCTGAAGTGTGACGTGTTGTGCGCCAACTGTCACCGCATCGTTCATGCGGAGGAGAGGAGCAACTGACGATGAAGATAACGCTGTTTGGTGGCCACGGGTATCTCGGGTCGCACCTTGCGGCCGAGCTTCGGCACTTCGGGCATGACGTGCACCAGCTGGGGCGGGACCCGGCGGTGTGGACGGGGCTGGATGAGCCGGACAGATTTCTGCATCTCGCGTGCCCCCGCAACAAGCCGGGCGTCTGGTCGTGGCGCAAGGCGATGGAGGCCCATGCGACGGCCGTGGCATTGCAGCAGGACACGGGTACGCCGCCGGACCAGTGCCTGTTCATCAGCAGCCTCAGCGTGTTCGACAGCCCAGGAAATGAATACGGCCACTTTAAGGCCATGGCCGAGCGCGAGGTGCTGGCCCGGGGGTGGCGGGTGGCTCGGCTGCCCACACTGCTCGGAACGTGCGACGGTGTCAACCTCTATCGGCGTGACCTGGGACTGCACGAGATCGCGAACATGTTGGCCAACGACTGCCGTGCCACGGTCAACCCGGATGCGGTGCGGCACGTCGACTGGATCGGCCGGGTCGTGCGCGAGCTCGCGGCCTGGTGCAGTGCGCCGGTCGACTTCCCGAAGGTCTGGTCGCTGTCCGAGGGTGTCGTCGCCTTCGAGCAGATTGTCGGGCCGAGGGTAGCGGTGGTCAACGGGGAGCGGCAGACGTACGTCACGACGTGCGGCGAGCCCATGGTGATGTCCGACGTGCACCTGCTGCGGAAGCGGTTCAACGAGTTGGTAGCGGCGATCAAAGACAGGAGCGCAAAGTCATGTTGACAAACGAACGTAACACGGTTCTGGCCCCTCACCTGAGCTGGTCGCAGATCAGCCTGTTCATGCGCTGCGCCAAGGCGTACTACGAGAAGTACATCATGTGCGCCCCGCAGCGCCCGACGTACAGCCTGCTCTCGGGCAAGTCGGTGCACAAGGGCCTCGAGCTGCACAACCGGGAGCTCGCGCGCAACCGGCCGGGCATGAAGGTCAAGGACATCGTCGACGCCAGCGTGGCGGCGTTCGATGCGGCGCCTGACCTCGCTGAACTGGATGTGCCGGCGGCGAAGGGCCGGGATCAGCTGGTCGAGGACATCACCGACCCCGTCCGGTCGTACCTGGCGGATGTCGAGCCGAAGGACCTGGACTACGCCAAGCCGGCGGCCGAGGGCGACGTCGAGAAGGAGGTCTGGTTCGAGGTGGCGGGGCAGAAGTTCGTCGGCTATGTGGACGTGGTCCTGCCCGGCCTCGTCGTGGACTACAAGCTGCTCGGCCGGCTCAAGTCGGCGCAGGACGTCGAGAAGGACGGGCAACTGGTCCTGTACAGTCGGGCGCTCCAGCGTCCGGCGGCGTTCGTGCAGCTGGTCCGGGGCCGGGCGCGGACGACACTGACCAAGCAGACGATCAGCCCGGCCGTGTCCCGGGGCGTCATGAAGAGCATCGAGGATGCGGTCAGGAGCATCGAGATCGCGAAGCAGACCGGCCACTGGCCGCAGTGCGATGCCAAGAACTGGATGTGCGGGCCGACAACGTGCGAATATTTTAGAAAGTGTTACGCCGGCACCGGGGGGGACTATGGCACAAACGGCTGAACAGAAACGCGAATACCGGCGCGAGTACTATTGGCTGCACAGAGAGCAGTGCCTGGCGCAGAGCGCAAAGTGGTATCAGGAGCATAAGGCCGCAGTGCGCGTCTACAATCAGCGTCGGTACAGCGCCCAGATCGAACAAGCGCGCGAACAGTCCCGACAGTGGCACCGCGCCCATCGTGAATATTGTCGTCAGCGTTCGAGACAGATTCAGATAAAAATTCGGGACCAGGCGCTGGCTATCTACGGCGGGCGCTGTGATCGTTGTGGTGAGTCAACGCCGTGTTGTTTGCACTTCCACCACGTGGTGCCAATACGGGCGGATGCCCGAGAGCGCGACCGAATGCATGAATCGGGATGGCCGCTTCGCAGGAAGATTATCCGCGCCGGCCAGCGTCTGCCACAGTACCGGTTGTTGTGCGCCAACTGTCACGAGAAAGAACACGATCGCTTACAACGGGTGACGGAGCAGGCCGGATGTTCCGGTGTTGCAGCCGAGCCCACAGTCAAGTCCAAGGAGTCTCACCATGTCCGAGCGCGTCCAGTTTGAATCCTACGACATCGGAAAAGTCAATGCGCGGTACATCTCTGGGAAATCGTTGGCGGACGGCACGACGATCCGCGGCGCCATCCTAGGCGTGCGCCGGGAGGTCGTCGGCGATGAGTCAAAAGACGTTCTTTACCTTGAAGGTGTCCCACAAGGCCTGTGCCTCAACTCGACCAACCGCAAGTACCTCGTCGCCAAGCTCGGCGCGGTGACGGGCAACTGGGCCGGCGCCCTCATCGAGATCTACGGTGCGGAGGGCGCCTACAAGGGCGAGCCCTGCACCGTCGCCAAGGTCCGTCTCGTTCAGTAGCCCTCGCTCCTTTCTGCGTTCCTGTTTCCTGGGCCGGACAGCCGACCGCCCAAGTGCTGTCCGGCCCACTTTATTGATTGGGGAGAATATGGCTCAAGAAAAGTTGCGGTGCCCCCTCGAGAGCTGCCGGGAGGAGCTCAAGGGCTGGCGCTGTGAGCATCACGGTGACATCCGGGACCTCTTCCATCCCACGGGCATCAGCGACGAGGAGATCACCGACCTGCTGGTCAACCGGCTGAGCTGCTTCCTGGATGGTGACCGCAGCACGGTTGTCATGCCCGGCGTCAGTGGCCAGCGGCCGTGCGCCATCGAGACACACAAGCTGCAGCCCGACCGGCTGCAGGATTTTGTTACGCGCATCCAGGTGCGCTGCGGTGTGACGGACAAGCGGCTGAGCCGGCATCGGTTCAATGACTACGTTGTGCTGCAGCACGGCCTGCTGCTGACCCTGCCCCACGTCAAGATTGTAGGAGATCGACCCATGCTCTTCCGCCTCGAGGACGTCCACGCCGGCCGTGACGAACTGTACTGGCCGTTCCAGGACTCCAAGCTGAACTTCATGGTGCACCAGGTGCTGGGCTACTCCGGCCCAGGCTTCACGCCGAAGCGGACGGGCGCCCTGGAGGAGTTCGTGCACAGCGTGCGGTGTGCCGACGAGGACAGCGAGCAGGTGCTGTACGGCTGGATGATCGGCTCGGTGCTCCAATACGTCATCGGGCCGGGCGCCTCGCCGATACTCATGCTCTGCGCCAAGTCGCACAGCGTCGGGAAGACGACGACGGCGGACGTGCTGCGTGCCATCCTGGGCGGCGGGCTGGCCCTGCCCTGGACCAACGACATGAGCATGGACGACGTGCTGCGACAGCTGCTCGACCCGAGGGCCCGGTGCTTCTGCATCGACAACATCGTGCCCCCCAACGGCAGCCGGGTCTTCAACAACCACGTGGTCTGCAATCTGATCACCACGGAGAGTTTCCAGACCAAGCTGCTGTACGGCTCGGGGTTCATCAGCTCGGACAACTACGTGGCCTGGATGGGGACGGCGAACCTGCCCAGCTTCGCGAGCGACCTCCTGGCCCGCAGCTGCATCTGCGAGCTGTCGGACAAGCGCGTGCCCAAGACGGTAGGCTGGGCCGCACACTGGGCCAAGCGGCGGACCGAGGTCCTGGCCGACGCCATGGCCATCGCCATCGAGAACTGGCAGAAGGGTCCGTTCCCGGTGACGGGCAGGTTCAGGTTCACGAACTGGCTCAACTACGTGGCCCGGGCGATCCAGGCCGAGCCGATGACGCTGCCCCGCAACACGATCGTGCGGGCGCCGATCGAGCACTGCCTGGACGAGGTGTTCGCTGGGTCGGGCCAGGTCGAGCAGGTGAGCATGGCCGACGCTGTGCAGTTCATCAACAGTGCCGCGGTTGGTTGGTGCGGCACGACACGGCAGATTCAGACCGTCGAGGAAGACAGCATCAGAGCGGATCTGGCGGCTTACAACGCATTGTACAGCGTGCAAACGCGGGAGGGTACGGTATGGGTCGTGCGCGAAAAAGTGTGAAGCAGATGACGCCCGAGGAGAAGCGCGAGTACTGGCGGGAGCGCCGGCGCTTGAGCAGGGCGGGGTTGTGCAGCGGGTCGTGGGACGCTCGGCGCAACCCCGAGTTTCGGGAGTGGTGTCTTAAGCACAACCTGGAGCCGAATCGGACGGCGTGGAATCGCTTTCAATACGAAAGGGGCAAGCGATGAGCGAGAGCGCGTGGCTGCAGTTGATCGGTTGGGTGGCCACAATGGGCACGTCGATTGGGTACATGCGTGCCCGGCTCAATGACCTGGGGAAACACGTTGACCGGATGGAGGCCAAGGTCGACGTGGTGAAGGAAGTCTGCGACAAGTGCCTTGGGGAAAAGGCAGCGAAGGAGGCCAGGTGAAGGTTTTTTGTTTGGGCGACACCCATTTTCCACATCACGACGCCAAGGCCGTGGACTGGGCGCTGCGGATGTGCAAGAAGTTCAAGCCCGATCACGTCGTCCTGCTCGGCGACATCGCTGACCTGGACGCCGTGTGCCGGTTCCCGAAGTCGCTGAAGCGGGCCGCCGGCCTGGTCAACGAGATCTCCGAGGTCCAGCGCTGGCTGCAGCGCATGATGCCGGCCTTCGGGCGGGCGAAGGTCTCGCTCCTGGTCGGCAATCACGAGGCGCGCCTGTCGTCGTTCATAATGCGCAACGCCCGGGAGCTTGCCGACCTGCCGCAGCTGTCGCTCCGGGGGCTGCTCGGGTTTCCGGCCAGCTGGGACATTGTGCCCGACAAGCACGGCATCTTGCTCGACAAGGTCTTCATCACGCACGGGACCAGGTTCGCGCATGGTGTCACGCAGTCGAACCTGAACCGCTGGTCCGGACTAAGCTCGGTGCAGGGTCATAGCCATAGGGCCTCGATCGCGCACCGCGGGCTGCCCACGGGCAAGGTGCTGTCCGCCGCCGAGGCCGGCTGCTTGTGCCAGCTGTCGATGGGGTATGCGCCCCAGACAGACTGGTGCCACGCCGTCGTGACGATCACGAACGGCCGGGTGGAGCTCGTGCGCAAGTGATCACGCACCACAACGACACGTTCGGTTGGTTGGAGTTTTACCAGGAGGGTCCAGTGAATCGCAACTACATTCTGTTTGGCAGCAACACCGAGGTTGAGGAGCCGATGCTCGAGAAGGCCATCTGTCCAAGGGTCTACGACGACGTCAAGACGGCGACGGCGTGCGGCCTGAAGGTCCACGGCCCGTGGCGTGCGGGGTTCGAGTACATCCTCGCCCACCCTAATGAGTACTTCCTCCTCGTGTGCGGCATCTGCAGCACCCCGGCGAAGCGCATGGCGGGCATCGACAAGATCAACGCCAACCTGGCCGGCGCCAGCAACGTCACGTGGTACACGGTCAAGAGCTCGGATGCCAAGATCAGCCCGTTCGCCCGGATCGGCGTTGGTGCGCTGGTCTTGGATCGCTGCTACATCGCCCCCGACTGCGAGGTCGGCGACTTTGCGGCCATGCTCCCGGGCTCGGCGCTGTACCACCACAGCAGCATCGGCGAGGGCACGATTTTGGTCGGTGGCAGCGTCGTCCTTGGTCGGAGCCGGGTCGGCAGGGAGTGCTGGGTGTGCTCGCACGCCACGATCCTCCCGGACGGCTTCATCGCTGACGGCCAGGTGATCGGTGCGGCGGCGACGGTCAAGCAGATCGGTAGTAGGGGGGCGAAGTGATGTCCGTGCACTACCTCGCCGACGTCGTGTTCGTGGCGATGGGTCCGGTTGCGCTCATCGCCCTGTGGCTGCTGGCCGACATCCGCCGGTCGTTGCGTCCGCCTCGCTTTCCCAGCCGCAGTAGCTGGAGGAGGTATCCGTGATGACCGTGTGTGCTGCGTGCCTGGTCGTGCTCACGGCCGGGAGGCTCGTGTTTGACTACCTAAAATGGAGGGACGGCTGATGCCTTACATAACACCAAAACAACGCAAGGAGCTTGCTGTGGGGGTCATGGCCGCTACGGCCGGCGAACTGAACTACGCCATTACTGTGTTGGTTGATCGGTTTCTCGACATCAAGGGTGGCCTGTCCTACGCCGCCATCAACGAGGTCATCGGCGTGCTGGAGTGCGCAAAGCTGGAACTGTACCGGCGCCTGGCCGCGCCGTACGAGGACGCCAAGTGCAGAGAAAATGGAGACGTATACGATGCGTAGCGCCTTTCTCTACCTGGTGCCGGTCAAGGGCGGCCGGGTTTCGTTTGTTGACCGGGACACCTGGCATAAGGCACAGGGCTGGAGCTGGAGCCTGGCTGGCCACGGATATGCACACCGAAGCCACGGGGTGTATCTCCATCGAGTGGCGGCTGGGGCGCCGGCTGGTTCAGAAGTGGACCACATAAATCATGACATCCTGGACAATCGGCGTGGCAATCTCCGGGTTGGCTCCCGGTCGTTGAACTTTCTAAACAGGGTGCCCACGGCTGGGCGGAATCTACCTCAAGGCGTCAGTCGAAAAGGAAAACGCTTCCGGGCGCGCATTATGCTAAACCGGAACGAGCGCTGGCTGGGTGTGTTTGACACGGTGGCGTTGGCAGCGGCGGCGTATGAGCACGCCAAGCGCCAACTCATCAAGGAGATGACCAATGAAGCATAAACTTCGTTGCTATCTTGCTGGGTCTGTTGCTCACCTGACCTGGGACGAGGCCATGCGGTGGCGCCGGGCGTTTGCTGGGCGGCTGCGGCGGGCGGGGTTCGAGCCCCTGATCCCATGCGAGGCAGAGAAGGTGGCGCGGAACAACGGCCCCATGGTCGCGGCGGACAGCACGGCGCCCGGCTGCTCGAATCAGGAGATCTTTGCTCGCGACCTGAACATGCTTTGGGATGCGGACGTCGTCGTGGCCAACTTGCGCGGCGCCGAGCGGGCCAGCCTGGGCACGGCTTGGGAGTTGGGGTGGGCGTACTCAAACGGCGTGCCGATCATTGCCGTTGTGCAACCTGGCGACCTGCACTGGCACGCGTTCATCATCCAGTCCTGCACCATCGTGCCGACGCTGGATGCGGCCATGCGGGAGTTGAAGGTGTTGCAGAAGGAGAGGAGCAGATGAGCACCGAGAAGGATAAGCAACGGGCGAGACGCTGGTGTGATGTGCTCTGTGCGTCATGTCATCGCATTGTGGAGAACCAAAAATGAACGAAACAAAAGGTATGCATCTTGATGCTGGAAAGCCTCAGGTTGATGGCATTGATCCAGTTTTTGTTTTGGCGGTTGGTGAGATCTTGGAATACGGCTCAAAGAAATACGCTAAACGGAACTGGCTGGCCGGAATCGAGTTCAGTCGTGTCTATGCCTCGGCCATGCGCCACTTGCTGCGCTGGTACAGCGGCGAGGACATCGACCCGGAGTCGGGCAAGCCGCACCTGTGGCACTGCGCGTGCAATCTGGCCTTTTTAATAAGCTATACCGAGCACGAGAAGTACGAGGAGTTCGATGACCGGCCGTTCAAGGCCAAGGAGAACAAGTGAAACGTACGCTGATCACAGTTGTGTTCTACGCCATCACCCTGCCATTTGTCGGTCTGGGCATCCTCGCGGCCCTGGTGCGGGGTGGAGTACTTCTGGGCATTGAGATCGTCAATGTCGTGGCCGCGTATGTGGGAGGAGAAGACGAATGATCTGGCGCGTGCGACTCACAGTCATAGAGAGCCGGTGGAACAACAACCAGCTGAGCATCGAGGCGGTTGTTGACGACACGGGCCGCACGGCAGCGGCGCAGGATGAGCTTCAGTGGCGCTTCGACCTGATGCGGGAGCAGTTGCAGAAGCACCTGGATGAGTGGCCGCTGGAGCGCCCGCCGCTCAGCACGAAGGAGGGCAAGTGAGCAAGAAGAAGCCCAAGACCTACCAGGTCCCGCAGGATCTGGAGGCGCTGGCGCTGGACATCGTGTTGTCGATCTTCAAGGACCTGGACATCGAGCTGGAGCCGGACGAGGCCCAGGCGCTGGCCCCGGTCCTGAAGGCAACCAAGAAGAAGCCCCGGAAGGGGCAGAAAGGCAGGTAGTATGCGTATGGCGTTTCTGTTGGGTCTGGTGTTCACGACGGCAGCTGTGCTCGGGATCGGTCTGTCGTGGGCGCTGCAGCCAACGCCGGCAGACGGGCCGCAGCTCCAGTACATCTACCAGGTCACGCTCGAGCCGAGCAAGGGTGGGCCGACGCTGATCTGCGCCGAGCTGCCGATAGAGCTAGGCAGCAGCATCGTCCGCATTAAGGACATCCGTGGCATGGTGGTCTTCATCCGCGATATCCCGCTGTACATCCTCCGCTCCGAGGAGCCCATGGACGTCGAGGCCCTGCGGCGGAAGCTGAACGAGTCCGTGCTCAAGACGCAGGAGGCGCGCACGTAATGCCGACCGGAAAATACGGCCACTCGGACGCGGGGAAAGGGGACCAGCGTAGGCCCAGCGACGTCTCCGAGGCCGAGTGGTCCAAGCGCTGGGATGCGGCGTTCGGACGGGACAAACCTGAAGTGAAGCCCCCGGTGGACGAAGAGGAGTAAAACAAAACGGCCCCGGTCAGCAGCAGTTGCTGGCCGGGGCCGTCCTGGAGGCGGCATGAGAGAGTTTTTTGTGTTAGGAGAAATATGCCTATCCCATCTCGAGATCTTCATGCGGAAAAAGTTCGGCAATGCCGACTCGCTGAGAGTGTGTGTCTGTTCCCCGGGCGGGGACCTGGGAGTTGCGTCTGCCTTTATCGATCTCTGGGGCCCGCTACGGGAGACAGGGAAACTACAAACCGTAGGCTTCGGGGATCTGTACTCATGTGCCCCGATGTTGATTGCTGCCGGGTCCCCCGGATCGAGGATGTGCTACAAGAATACAACGATCGGTTTGCACGAGCCGTACATCGATGACGCCGAGGTCATCACGGCCGAGAGCACGCGGGCGTTCCAGTCCATGGCGGACAAGTTCTATGTCCTGCTCGCAGACCTGACCGGGCGGCGCGTGTCGTTCTGGCGCCGGCGGCTGGTCGGTGGGCACATGCACTATCTCAGCCCCAAGGAGGCCGTGCGCCTGGGGCTGGTCGACCTGGTGTTGTAACCGAAAGGAGAACACGTGTACTCAGAACGGATACCCCTGTACGCGCCGACGACCGTACCGTGGCTGCCCTCGCACCTGCAGGACATCCACTGGAAAGACGCGGCCAAGGAGGCCGAAGACGCTCTGCACGATTGGCTGCGTCTGCCCAGCCACATCGGCGTGCTGCTCGTCGACCGGGCGACCCACGCCCTGGAGCTGGCGTTCGACCAGCTGTGCACCTGCGACCGGCACACCATCGTCCTGCCCGAGCGCACGTTCCGGGCGGTGCACGATGCGGCCTCTAGCAGTGACGCCGTGCAGGCCATCGAGTTCAACCCGATCTGCGACTGCAGCTGGTTGTCCGAGGGCTGGGCAATGCGAGAGGATTGCGTGTACGTGCCCTCGACGTTGGGGGGCACGGCGATCGACCTGCGCTGGTGCCGGTACAACATGGCGATCGTCTATGACTGCGCCCACACGGCGTACCCGGACATGTTCAAGGACTTCCCCTGGGCGCCCTACCGGCTGGCCGTCATGTCGTTCTTCCCGACCAAGCCCCTCGGTGCGTTCGGCGGCGGGGCGCTGATCGGGCCCAAGGACAACATCGAACGCCTACGCCCGCTCGCCTGGCCAATCACCTGGAGCCGTCCCTGCCGCTTCTATTATCCGCAGACCGTTCAATCCGCGGGGCTCATTGCGCGCATCGACTCATGGCTGGAGCAGCGGCGTGCGTACCAGGGGGGGATGTGGGCCAAGACGGCGACCGCAGTTGAGACGCTGTTCGGCGTGCAGCCCTGTTGGTGCCAGGGCGAGGGGTGGAGCCGCTGGATCTCCAGGGTGCCCGCCAGCCCCCACCTACTGACATACGCGCACACGCCTGCGCTGTTCAAGGCCTGTGTGCGGGCGAACCTCCAGACCGGATCGCACTACCCCGATCTGCGGGGCGACGGCACGGACACAGCGCGCATCTCGATCCCGTGGCATACGCCGGAGGTGGCGAAGCGCTTGCGTGAAGTTGCCCAGCAGGCCTGCGTCGACGCCTGTGTGTCAAAGTGCAGCGCACGGGTAGGGTTCTTTAGCCCTCCGGCGCCGAAACGGCAACCGTCCTGCCCCCGTTAGAGTCCCAGGTGCTGCATCATGAGCCGCTGCATCGCGGCGGGCATCGCCCCGATCTTGCCCTTCAGCGCGCCGAGCTGGTTGGCCGAGTACATGGTCTGGATGCGGCGCTGGATCTGCTGCAAGCAGGTCACAGCACCGACCATGTACTTGGCGCGCACCTCGGGCCGGAGCGCGGTGTCCGCGTACTGGAAGCACTGCTGGGCCGTCGTCGCGAGCTCGGCCAGATCACCGCGGCCGGCCATGTAGTTCGCGTCCGTCAGCTGGCGCCACATGTGCTCGACCTCGCTGCGGTTTGAGTGCGCCAGCGTGCTCGTCTCAATGTCGAAGAGGGCCATCGGCAGCTTGTCGAGCGGGATGTGCTCGATTTCGGAGTAGAGGTTGGCACTGGCCTGCTCGATGGCCAAGCGCAGCGCCCGCTCGTCCGACACCCCCACGTCCACCCACGTCTCGCCAATCAACACCTTCCCCGACTTCATCTCCTTGATCACACGGGCCGCCTCCCGGATCAGCACAGCGCGCTTCTCCGGGTCCGGCTCCTGTCCCGCCTTCAGGATTAGCGACCGCCGCTCCATCTCGTCGTCCGTCTGGGCATCACGCATGAGCGAGCCTAGGCGCTCGACGTTGGCGTACTTCAAGATCATGCGCGCGAACATCTCCCGGCGCGGAGTAGCCGAGACGGGCTGTCCGGTGAGTGTCCGCAGGCCGGCCATCAGGGCGCTCTTGTTGTGCTTCGTCAGGAGCGAGGACATCCCGACTGTTCCGGCCTCCTCGCCGGCCCGGAGCAGCACCCGAGGCACGACGGTGCTGAGCAGTTCCGACCCCAGCCCCTTCAACGGGGAGATGTCCGCAAAGCGCCCGTAGCTGACGGTGCGCTCGCGCACGTTCAGGCCCAGGCCGTGCGTCGTGACCATCTCGGCCAGCGGGTTGTTGGCCACGAAGTTACTGGCGTAGTTGCCCAGCGCGGCCATCGGAATCGAGGCAGCGTAGGGCAGGTTCTGCTCCTGCCACTCACCCATGCGATCGGCCAGCAGCTTGAATGCGCCGCTTGAGGACAGGAAGGGCGCCAGGTACGAGGCCTGGGACACGTTCCAGCGCAGCATGGTGTCGCCTACGTCCACGCGCAGCGTCGTGCACATCTCCTTCAGCTGGTCGGTCCAGGTGCGGGCCGACGTCGTGGCGAAGTACTCAGATGGCATGATGCCGTTCGCTGACATGTTGGCCATGTTCCAGACGAACGGGACGGAGCTCAGGGCCAGGAACTTGCCCGGGTCGTGGTACAGGGCGTTGGCCACAAGCCGGCCGGCCTCGTACGCGAAGCTGGGCACGAACGCGCCGAAGACCGGCACCGACTGCAGCGTGCGCACCCAGGGCGGGACGGCGCTGTAGTTCTGGAACAGCTCCTGGAGCGTGTCCAGGGCCCGCTCCTTGCTGTAGCCGCGGGCCGTGCGCAGGTAGTGGTACGTGGCGTAGCGGTAGCTCGGGTCGACCAGGCCGTACCGGTTGGCCAGCCACTGCGACAGCTGGGACTTCTCCGGGTTGGCCAGGGTGCGCCACGCCTCCTTGCCCAGGCTGGCCATGTCCACCTCGGGCGAGCGCATGTCCTGGAGCCGGAGCTCGCGCTGGAGCTCGCGGCGCTTGGTGTCCAGGGCCTCGAGCATGTCGCTGGCCCGGCGCGCCTCGGCGTCCTTGAGCTTGCCCTTGCTCATGACCAGCTCGAGCCGGGTGATGGCCGAGTCGGTGTTGAAGAGGTCGTTGACCAGCCGGTTCTGCTCAGCGCGGATGCCGTCCTTGACGCGCTTGCCCAAGGCCCCCCACGTAGTGGCCTCCTCCAGGTGGAGCTTCCCCGTCAGGCCGCCGGACGGCGTCAGGCCGCCGACCATGGCCACGTCGTTGAAGAGGGTGTGCTCGTCCAGGGCCCGGGCCGTCTCGGGCTCGCCCCTGTTCTTGCCGGCACCTTTGGCCATCTCGTCCAACAGGTCGTAGAAGCGGTGCCTGGCCTGATGAAACCGGGGGTCCCAGGGAGCGGCGCCGGACATTATCGAGCTGACGAGGCCGCCCAGGTGGTTGTTGACCCAGCTGCCCGGATTGCGGATGATGAAGTTGTGCCGCCACTGCTTGTCAACGCGGCGGGCGATGCGCGCGACCAGCCCCTCGGACTGCTCGCCGTACATGATCCTCTCCAGGTAACCCGTGGGCGTCCAGACCTCACCGATCTGCTGCTTGACGGACTCGGCGGCGGCGTCCATGACCTCGTGCCACTGGTCCCAGGTGTTCATCATGCGCAGCACGGACTTGTGGACGTAGAAGCCCTCGAGCGCGCCCCAGTCCTTGCCCACGAGCGCCTTATTGGTCCACTCCCGGCGCCGCTTCAGCGGCAGGTCCTGGACGTTGGTCCGCTTCAGGCCGGGCATCATGGCGACGTGGGCGAAGAAGTCGTCGCGCATGGCATCGGCGAACAGCCGGCGGATGCGGTCGACGCGCAGGGTGCCGTCCGTGCCCACGAACCCGAGGATGGCCGCTTCCTTCTCGCCCATGGCCTCATCGATGCCGAGGACGTCCTCCTTGCGGAGCTCATGGCTGTCGAGCTGCTCCTTGACCCAGCCGCGGGCCGCCTCGTTGGCCTTGGTCGCCTTGCCGCCGTTCTCCTCGAGGGTGAAGTACTTGACCTCACCCCCGCGCAGGCGTACCCGGGCGTGCCGGAAGGAGCGCTGGGCCTGGATGGCCTCGTGCTCCGGCAGCCGCGCCGGGCCGGTGTTGGCCTGCATCTCCGTCTCCCGGTTCAGGGGCGTCCCCTGGGCCCGAAACTTGGCCGCTTCGGTGTGCGCCAGGTAGTAGTGGTCCTCGTAGGGCGTGATCTTGAAGATGTCGGCCTGCTTCTTGGTCAGCTTGCCGCGCTGGACCATGAGGTCCAGGACCATGTTGCGCAGGTGGGCGTCGTCGAAGGCAATCTTGGCCAGCTCGCCCCCTACCGCGGAGGCCTCAAGCTCGCCGGACAGGATCTGGTTCAGGGTCCGCTGATCGCCCAGGGGCAGCCGGTTGATGTTGCGCTGCAGCCGGTTCAGCATCAGGGTGTTGATGTTGTTCTGCGCCGTGGTGTAGACGTCGACCAGCCCCATGGCCCGGTTGTAGTAGTGCGGGTTCTTCTTGAGGTTGATCAGCTCCAGGTACGTCGCCGCCGGCCCCGACTCCATCTGGGCCAGGTCGTTCATGGCCTCGGCGTGGCGCCGGGTCACCTGCAGCACCTGCTGGTGTGCCTCTGCCAGGGTCGGCACCTGGAACAGGGACTTGGGCATCTTCTGCCGGGCGAGCTCGCGGGCGCTGTCCCGCAGGCCGGCGCGCTGGGCAGCCGCCTGCTCATGCAGCTCGCCGGTCTTCGCCAGGATGTCCTGGGCCGTGGCGCCCTCGGGCAGTCCCGCGATCTTGGCCGCCCGCACGACGTCGCCCTTCTCCAGAGCCCGGGCCGTGCGGTTGATCCGGCGCTCGATCTTGTGCAGGGGCTTGGCCGCGGCCTCTTGGATGGCCGTGTAGTGCCGGGCCCAGACGGCGGGCAGTCCCAGGTCGTGGAGGATGCCCTCGCCGTGCGTCTCGACCAGGTCGAACATGCCGTCCACGAGGAAGCGCTGCACCTCGGGCGTGAGGTTGTGCCGGGTGCCGGCCTCGAGCCCCACCGTGCCATGCTGCCCGGAGATGTCGACCTTGCTGAGCTCCGTGATGTTGCGGATCTCGCTCTCGAGCTGGAGCCGGTGGTTGTCCATGGACGCCAGCTTGCGCTCGGCGCCGGCCTTGCGCTGGGCCATGGCCTGCTCTGCCTGGGCCCAGTAGTCCTTGGGCGCACCCTGGAAGCCGTTGCGCTCGGCGATCAGGTAGGCCTCCTTCTGGAGCGTCTCCTGGTGCCCGATCACGCGTAGGTCCGACTCCAGGCCCGCCTTCCGGATCTGGATGTACTCCTTGCCCCACTCGAACAGGGTGGCGACCTCGGCCACCGTCTCGCTGTGCGCGGCCAGGGCGGTCATGGCATCGCGCGCGCCCTTCGTGACGTGGGGGGCGACGTCGGCCAGCTTGACCGACCGGTCGAAGTACTCGAGCCAGCGCTGCCGCGACTCCGGCGCCATCAGCTTCTGGGCCATGTGGGAGTCCAGGGCCTTACGCCAGACGGGGAACATGCCCTTGGCGACGGCGTTGTGGGCATCGACGTAGAGCTCGGTCAGGGACCGGCCCATCTTCGTGGCCGCGGTCTTGTCCATCCGCAGGGCCGTCTCCAGCTGGGCCAGGCTGCCCACGTCCGACGCAAACTGCGCAGCCGCCTCGGCGCCGCCCGACCCGATGCTGAGCTTGGCGCGCGCGAAGGGCAGGAAGATCTGGCGGGCCTCGACGTCGGAGAGCATGGAGAGGTCCATGTTCCACAGGTCGTTGGCCCGCACCTCGCCCTTGCGCCCCTTGACGAGCAGCGCGGCCAGGGTGGATTCGCCCTTCGAGATCAGCTCCTCGGGGCGGGAGGCCCGGGCGCCGGTCTCGAGCTCGGACATGTACTTGTTCCAGTACGCCGAGACCTTGGCGGCCAGCGCGGGGTCCTTGTGCAGCTGGTTCAGCATCTTGACGACACGGCCCGGCCAGGCGCCCAGCAGGCGCACGAGCTTCGGGCTCATGTTCAGGACCTTGCCCATGCCCTGCCCGGCGACCGGGTTCAGGGCCATTTCAGCCAGGCCGGCCACGCGCACGGGCACGCCCGCGGCGACCATGGTATCGCCCACCTTGCCGGCGACCTTGCCCCACTTGCCGGCGACGGCGCCGAACGCGGCGAAGGTCATGGGATCCTCGAGGCCCAGCTGCGGGAGCCGTGCCAGGCCATCACCCACCGTCGAGGTCAGAAGCCAGAGGTCGTCCAGCCAGGTCGTCTCGCCGGCCAGGGTCCGCTCGGCGTAGCGCTGCTGCGTCGTCGCCGGGTCGTGCTTGTAGCCGATGACGTCCCGGGTGAAGCGCTCGAACACGGACGGCTCGGGCAGGACGAGGTTCAGGCCCTCGGGCTGCGGCGTGTTGAGGGCGGCCTCTGCGATCTCGGCCATGGCCGGCTGCAGGAGCGCCCGGTTCAGGCTGGCAACCCCGGTCTTCTTGACCAGGTAGTCCATGGCCTTGAGCGGCCACAGGATGGTGTTCGTGATCGGGGCGTTGGCCAGACCTTGGGCCAGCTTCTTGCTGTACTCCTGCTCGGCAAGCCCCCGCTGCCGGCTCCAGTCGGCCATGACGATGCTGGCCTCGGGGTCCCAGCCGCTGGGCCGGAGCTGGTCCAGCTTCTGCTGTCGCTCCAGGTCCTTGCCGGAGAGGTAGGTCTCGTAGGAGTCCAGGCGCGTGGACATAGCGCTCAGGGCAGCCCACTCCTCCTGGGTCCAGCCGCTGTTCGGCTCGTAGCCGCGGGGGCTGGCCAGCTCCCAGACCTTCCGCTCGGCCGCGGAGGGGCTGTTGATCGCCTTCCGGAATGCCCGGTGCCGCTCCGTGGGGTCCTCGATGTTGGCCAGCTCCCCGGTCAGCTTGGACACGTAGTCGCGCAGCTTGGGGTTCTGCTCGGCCTCGGGCAGGAGCTTGGTCAGGACGGTGCCCGGCCGCTCGGTGAGCAGCTCCTGCACCCGCTGCCGGGCGTTGAACTGGGTCAGCCTGGCCAGATCGCCCTGGCCGGCGTTGTTCTCGCGGTTCCACTGGAAGTCCAGGACCGTCTTGCGGTAGAAGGGCATGGTGCCGGGCAGGATGGTGCCGTCCTCGAGCATGTCCTGCTCGCCCACGGTCGCGCCCACGGCCTGCCACTTAAGGGCGTTGACGGCCTTCTGCCGCAGGCCATCGTAGCCGTACGCCAGGGCCTTGGCGAAGCTGTGCATGTCGGCCCTGGGCACGTCCTTGGCCTCGACGCCGTGCTGGTAGTAGTACCAGCGCGCGAGCCGTTCGTTGGCCCGCTGCGCCAGCTGGTGGCCGCCCCACGTCTGGTTGAGCAGGGCCGGGTTGTCGTAGGTCTTGCCCCACAGGTCGAAGAGGCGCATGTCCTCCTCAAACTGGCCGGTGCCCATGTTCGCCGGCGCGATCTTGAGCTGGGACAGCATCTTGTCCCGGACGCGGATGGAGACCGCGGCCTGATCCGGCTCCTTGAGCACCCCCTTGGTCACGGCCTCGTTCAGCCGCCCCATGGCCCGGAACTGCCTGGCCTGCTCGGGGGTCGCGCGCAGCTCCCATTCCGGCCCGAGCCAGCGCGTCAGGTACGCCTCGCCGCCCTCGATCAGGTCCTTGCGCCCGCCCTCGTACTTGACGCCGCGGCCGTCCAGGTGCTGCGTGAACTCCTGGAAGCGCTGGCGGTCCGCGTCCTCGGCGGCGACGAACTTCGCCCAGCCCTGCTCACCCTCCTGCCGCCGCACGCCCTGGCCGGCGCCCTGCAGCTCCTGGTCCTGATCGCCCGTGAACAGGGCCGTGAGCCGGGAGCCCATCATCTCGAGGGGGTACATCGCGCGCTCGGCGTCCTGGTAGACCTGCGCCTGCTGGATGGGCAGGGTCTGTTCCAGGACCTGGGGCGGGCCGACGTTGGGCACCAGGTCGTAGTCCGGGTTCTTGGACTCGTCCCCATCGGGCAGAGGCGTGGGCCCGGTCTGAAGCGGGGGTAGGGAATCCAACTGACGGGCGTAGGGGTTGGGCATTACTCAGCTCCGAGTTTGCTGTCGGTGTTACCCGTGGGGGCGGGCGCGGGGACGTACTGCTTGGTGTTCGCGTCGATGGACGCGAGGATGTTCTCGATCAGGCTCTCATGCAGGCCGGGCTTGTCAGTCTGGTTCTTGACAGCGCTGGCGATGTCCTGCCGCAGGGTCGCAATCAGGGCCGCGCGCTTGGCCGTGTCCGTCGTGCGCGAAAGGGCGGCATACGTCTGGCCGCGGCTGATCTGCTGGATCACCTTGCCGTAGGGCTCCAGGAGCGCGCGTGCCTTCTTGCCCTTGTCGACCGCGGCGGCCTCATCGCCCCGGACCGCGGCATCAGCGAGGTCGTTGGTGCTGAAGTCCAGGAACGTGTCCACCAGCTGCTTCTGGGACAGGACGGCGCTGCGCTCGACGTTGATGTCGGTGAGCTCCTGCCGCCAGCCCTCGAAGGACGAGAGCAGCTCCTCGAGCCGCTTCTGCGTCGTGCCCGAGGACTTGCCGATGGCGTCCTTGATGACGCTCATGGCGTTCGCCGCGCCCCCGCCGGACGCGAGGTTGCCGGCCAGCGCGGCCGAGATGGCCTCGTTGGTCACGACCTGCGACGAGGACAGCGCGGAGTGGAAGGCGCCCCGGATCGGCTCCTGCTTCTCGGCCAGGTTCTTCTCCCGGGCGTCGAGGTCGGCCAGCGACTCCTTGGGATCCACGCCCATGGCCGTCGTGCGGAAGATCTCGCGGTTGGCGGTCAGGAACTTGGCCACCTCGTCCGGCTTGGCCTTGCCCGCGGTGCTCTGCCCGGCGCCGTAGTTGCGCGCGATCTCAGACATGACCTTGGGCTCGTACCACTTGGACTCGAGGGCCTGCTGCTGGACGCCGTAGAAGGTCTTCTGCCCGGCGGGCGACAGCGTGGCCAGGCGCCGGTCGAGGTTCTGCTTGGCCATCTGGACCGCAGCGGGGTCGTCGCTGCGCAGGGCCTCGAGGTACGGGACGTAGGCCTCGGTGTTGAAGGTCTGGAACTCCTTCTTGCCCTCCTCGGCCTCCTTCCGCTGCACCTTGAACGCGTTCAGTTCCTCGGTGGCCGCGTCCAGGCGCACCTTGTTGAGCGCGCCCTCGGCGGCCCACTTCTGGCGCTCAAAGTCGAAGGTCTCCTTCTGGAACTTCATGCGCTGATCGAACTCGGCCTTCGCCTGCTTCAGCTGTGCCAGGCCCAGGGCGAACTGCCGCGCCTGGCCCTGGTACGCGTTCAGGGTCTGGACGAACTGGGAATAACTGCCTTCGTCGATGACGGGCATGGGCGTCTCCTATGCAAACTTCTTCGTGAGGTAACTGTACAGTCCGCCGCTACCCTTGATCTTGGCGCCGCCGAACATCTGGTCGATGAGCATGGCCAGGTCGCCGCCCTGCCCCACGGTCTGCCCGCGGGACGTCAGGCCACCGGCGATGTCGGCCAGGGCGTTGCCGAGCCCCTTGCCCTTGTAGCCCAGGTCGGCCCCCGTCTCGCGCGCGCGACCGAACGCCCCGGCGAGCTGGCCGGTGATGTCGAGGTTCTGCGTCGAGAGCAGGCCGCCGGCGAGGCTGGCGAGCGCCTGTCCGGACAAGCCCTTGTTCCCGAGGTCGAGGCTGTACATGTCGGAAAGGATGTCGGAGCTGAACGGGTTGAACGTCTGGTCGCCCAGGTCAATGAGGTTGTTGCCCACCAGCTGGGCGAAGATCGCTTCCCGGGCCGCGTCCGTGGTCGCACCAGCCGCCTTGCCGATGGCCGACGTGCCGCCGGACAGGAGCGCCTCCAGGTCCGTGGTCGCGACGTCGGCGCCGACCCCGAGGCTGCCGTAGGCCTTGGCCATCGCACTGCCGCTCTCGCCCATGGCCTTGGCCACGAAGTCGGACAGGCTCAGCGCCCCCTCCTCGTCGCCCTCGAGGTACGTGCCGTAGCCGGAGAACTCCGAGCGCTTGCCCATGTCCTGGATCTCGGGGCTGGTCTGGAGCTGCTTCAGGTACGCCTGGATGCCCTCGGTTGTGCCCGCCGCATCCGAGCCGAGGAAATCGCTGTAGCCCTGGCGCATGGCCGAGCTGGGCCGGAAGCCCTGGCTGGCGACGTCCGGGAGGTACGCGCCGATGAAGCCCCCGAGGCTGGTCGGCAGCTGGAAGCCGAACGAGCTCAGGTAGTTCGAGCTGCCGCCGACGCTCAGGCCGTTGTACCCGCCCGCGCCGCCGCTGAACATCGACTGGTAGAAGCTGGAGTACGGGTTGCCGCCGTAGAAGGAATAGTCACTGTTCGCCATGTGTCCCCCTTAGCCCATCAAGCCCGAGAAGAAGCTGGTCGGCGTCTTTGCGATCTGCCCGCCCAGCCCCGCGGCAGCGCCGCCCGCGCCGCCGAACAGGCTCATGATCATCTCGCTGGCGCTGTCCATCGTCTGGCCAATCCCGGCCGACAGGTTCGCCCAGGGGTTCGCCGCGCTGTACGGCACCTGGCCGTAGAGGCTGGCGCCGAGCTGTGCCAGGGGCAGGACCTCCTGGTTGGCGTTGTTGATGGCCGCCGACTGCACGCCCATGAGCTGCTGCAGGTTTTGGAAGCCGATGCCCTGCGCGGCGCCGCGGTTCTGCAGGTCGCTGGTCACGGCCGCCTGCTTAATCTGGAACGGATCCATGGCCAACTGCCGGAGCTGGGGCAGAAGTTCCTGCCGGCGCTCGTCGGCCGCCTGCGTCAGGTACTTGGCCTCGTCGTACGCCGCGGCCCCACCCTCGATGCCCTGGGCCGCCTGGGCCGTGCGCAGCCGACTGGACATCGCGTTGGCCTGGCTCTCAGGAATGCCCTGATCGAAGGCCTCCATCAGGTACGCGGCCTGTGCCTTGTACGCGGGGTTGGCCAGGACGCTGAGCAGGCTCGCGTTGCCCGCATTCTGGGAGGCCGCGTACGTCTGATTGCCCGCCGTCGTCGCCTGCTGGAGCCCGCGCATGAGCGTCTCCATCTGATTGGTCTGGGCCGCGTCCATCTTCTTGGACGTGTCCTGGTACAGGCCGACCAGGAGCTTGCGCATCCGAGACGCCGCGCTCTTCTGGCTGTTGGCGCTCATGACGCCGCCGATCGTGTTGCCGATGCTGCCGAACAAGTCCATGGTGTTACTCCGTCCAGAGGTCGTTGAAGTAGCGGGCGGCTACCTTGGTGCCGTAGATGCTGATGCGCGCAGGGCCCTGTGCATTCAGGTACAACTGCAAGAACCGGCCATGGGGGACGTCCTGGAGAGGGACGCGGAAGGACCGGATGCCGTAGCGTGTTGCGGTCCAGGGCGCGTCCGCGGGATTCTTGGCGTACGTCGCGCTGGCCGACATGACGTAGTGGCCGATCAGACCGTAGCCGGTGTAGAGGTCTGTCGCGGCGTAGATGCTCACGGTCATGTCGGTGGCCGGCGGGTAGTAGTACCACTCGGCCCAGTCCCAGCGCTTGGTCCGGGTGGGGTCGTTGAAGTAGAGCGGCCGGCTGAACTCGGAATAGCGAATGTCCGTGTAGCCGACGTCCTGTACCGAGTCCGGCATGTAGGCCTGATAGGACAGGTAGCTGAACGTCGGGCTTGTGCCGTACGTCTGCGTCGTCAAGAAGTGCAGGTTGATACCGCCCCAGTAACCGGCCGCGGTTGCCGACCCGACGACCGTCCAGTCCAGGACGCTCCACAGGTACGTGCCGATCCACCGCTTCTGGATCAGATCGAAGACGAAGACGTAGTTGTTGGTCGTGGAGTCGTCCAGCGGCACGGCCAGGTGGTACTTGTTGTCGTAGACACATGCGGTGGCGACGTACACGTAGTCCCAGTTGATGCGCGCCATGACGTCCTGGATGGGCTTGCTCACGCAGTCACCCGCACCGCCAGCCACGTCCTGCTCAACGCGCCGCACAGACCGGACCCCGTCGCCGGACAAGAAGAAGACGTCCGCCTCGCGCCCCGAGCCGACATAGCACAGCGTCCGGGGAGCGATGCAGCCGACCTTCTCCGCGACCATGTTCAGCCGAGACGCCGTCGTGTCGATGTTGTCCTCCGTTACCGGGAGGTACACGCCCGTGCCCCAGGCCACGTCCAGGCGCCAGATGCTGCGCTTCTTGAAGATGTACAGGGAGTTGTCCGAGGACCGCGCGGGAAGAAGGCCTGTGATCTCGTCCCCATCACCGGGGGCGATTCGTATGCTCTGGTCGGTTGACAAAACGTCCCCATTTCCGATGTCCGACCAGCAGAGCGAATTGCGGTCCAGGCCCAGCGTCGTGGGGTAGCGGATGTTGCCGACCCACAGCCGGTTCTGCCACCAGCACGCGGCCTGCGGGCACAGGGTCAAGCCGGTAGACTGCCCTGCCGTCGAGCTCCAGTCGGTACGCGTCAGCGGCTGCTGATTGGTATAACTGGTGCCGTGGTAGGGGTAGATGTACAGGCAGGCCGTGGACGTGGTGCCGCCATCGAGAAAGTTCCCGCGAACGAAGCCATAGCTTTTGGTGACCGAGAACGAGATGGCCGTTGAGCCCCGGGTCCAGGTTCCGTCCAGCGCCGAGTAGTAGTACTTGTCGCCGAAGATCCCGACCAGCATGTACGTGTCGCTGTTGCTGACGTAGGCGCCGAAGCCGCGCGGGGTCTGACCGATCACACCGCCCAGGCACGTCACGCCCCAGCGGGTCTCGCGGCGGGCGACTCGGTCGATGTAGGCGTTGTAGTACTCGAAGGCCTGGTTGGGCTGTTGGAACGGGGTATCCCAGCGGTTCACCCCGCCCGCGTGGTCGAACCACATCTCATAGACGGGTTCATCAGGCAGCTGCTGTGCTTGAGCCATCGGCTACTCCTATGCGGGGGGCGTGTAGTTGGGGTCGTTGGGATCGCCAGCGGTGAGCGGCTGCTTGCGACGGGTGGCGGATGGGCGCGCGATCACCACGGGATCGGGGTCGTCCGCAACCACAGGTGCGTCGAGATCGACAATGACCGCCCGCAAGACGCGGCAGGGGCGGTGATAAACCTGCCCGTGCCAGAAGCCGCTGCTCTCGACGGCGTCGGCAGCCTTTGCGGCCTCGAGCTTGAGCTGATCGGCGGTCTGGGCCTGCGGCACGACGTCGTGCCAGCCGGTCTGGCCGTCGAAGAAGACGCGGATGATCATGTTCATTAGGTCAGGTCCTCCGGGACAGCGCGCCCGCTCCAGTCGCCGAACTGTTGGTCGTAGGACCGGCGATCCTGCGCGATCTTGTCGGCCATGCGCTTGGCCATGACGCCGCGGTCATCTTCCTTCAGCTGGAAGTAGATGTCGCTGGCCGCCTCCCAGATCAGATAGTCGCTGTCGATCCCAACCGGGGCCGCGGCGTAATCGTTCTTGAAGAGCGCAGGCCGCTGGACGGCACGGTACTTGAAGACGGTGCCGGCGGCCGGCTTGTCGACCAGGCGGATCTTGTAGTACCTGGACTCGTTCTCGAACGGATTGATGATGGCCACGATGTTGCCCTGGCACCGGATCTCGGAGGCAATCCCGAGCGGGGCGTCGATGTGAATGGAGTCGACCTCCAGGAACATGCCCGTCGTGGTGAGCCCGGTGGCGTTTGTGGGGCTGAAGCCGTCTATGACGGTCGACATGGACAGATCGCCCATGGTCGCGTCGTAGAGGCGCTTGCCCAGGATCTTGATCTGGGGCACGGTCGAGGAGTTGGATGCGAGCCGTCCCTCGAGGTAGCCGGTCACACCGGTCAGGGTCGCGACGTAGCCCACCGGCTCCCACTGGACGGCGTTGCCCGACGTCTCGTTCAGGTAGCTGTACGTGTGCGTCCGGTCCCACTGGCGATCGCCGACCGGGACCTCGGCCTTGTTGGTCACGTCCGCGAGCCAGACGACGCGATCGACAAACTCCGGGAAGACAAGCGTGTTGCCGCCCTGGTGCGTGACCGTGCCCTCGCACTCGCACGTCTCACAGGGAAACTCACGCGTCCACGACCGAACGGCGCGGTTCAACGCCTTGCCGACGCGGTCATCAAACTGCGCATCGTTCCGACCGGTGAGCCGCTTGACCTCGTTTCGGAGCTGCAAATAGTTCATGGATTCCATCCGGTAAGTGGGTACAGGGCGGCCGGTAACGGAATGACTTAACTGCCAAGAGCGAAAAGAGTTATGACATCAGCTTGCACAAGTACGCCTTGTGGCTCGGGCCCATAAAGTGTTGTTTTATGGGAACTTATGAAAGTTGCTTGCGCCCTTTCGCCGAAGAAGGTACAATGGGGGTCGAAAGGAGGTGCAAATGCCGCGCCCAACTGAAACCGAGTTCACGCACCAGATCGGCCGGTTCTTCCTCGCCCACAAGGACGTGTGGAGGCCGAAGACCTACGCCATCTACGGTCATGTGTATCGGTGCCACCTGGAGCCCCGCTTCAAGGGCCAGAGCATCAACACGATCACGCCCAACGATCTGCAGGTCGCCATCAACAACCGCGAGCACGCCGCGGCCACTCGCCGGCTGACGAAGTCGTTCTGCGTGCGCTTCTGGAACTGGCTCATCGAAAACGACTTAGCGTTCAAGAACCCGGCGAAGCACGTGCGCATCGCGCGGGTCGAGAGCCTGCCAAAGGAGGCGCTGACCATCGAGCAGGGGCGCGCCGTACTGGAGGCGGCCCGCGCGGACTGGTCGAAGTACCTGTACCCGTTCGTGGGCATCGGCCTGTACACGGGCCTGCGCCGGATGAACATCCTGCAGCTGGGCCCGGGCGTCATCTTCAACGACCGGCTGGTCTTCCAGGGGACGCTGATGAAGACCGGTAATCCTCTGCAGATCCCATATCGTCCCGAGCTTAAACCTTTGCTGGATCTCTGCCCCCTGAATGTCGACCGCAACGGCATCAGCCGCGGCTTCGATCGGATCCGCAAGGCCACCGGCCTGTCGTTCCTGACGCCGCACACTCTGCGCCGTACGTTCGCGACCTGGATGTTCAAGTTCGGCGCCCCGTTCCCGACCATCCGCAAGCTGATGGGCCACGCCCGGATCGACGCGAGCATGACGGCCATCTACACAACGGTCGACATGGACCAGATGCGGGAGGCGCTGAAGGTCTTGCCGCTGCTACTCTGACGGTTCAGGGCTGCGCGCGGACATCTCTTCCAGGTCCTCGGTGAACGCAACAATGACCTGTTCCAGGGCGCGCTGCCGGGCGATGCGACAGCCCCGGTGCCGGCACTCGTTGGCGCTGATGAGGTGCTCGAGCCGCTCGATGCGCTGCATCAGCTGAAGGACCTGTTCGGAGACAATTCGCAGCTGATCAAGGATCAGGTTGCGGCTACTTTTTGATGGGGCCATGTGGGTTACCTCGGCCCAAAGCGTACCCTATAGAAACAGGTCTCGCACCCACTGCTCGACCAGGGGGTCAAAATCGAACTTCTGGGCGAACTCGGCACAGGCGGCCGGGTCGTGCTTTAGCTCCAGGGCCTCGGCCAACGCAATGCCCCACTCGGCCCGGGGGATTTTGGCCAGGTTCGTCCAGGACGGGTAGCCGGCCAGCGTCTCGGCCAGGGCGGCGTGGTCCGTCGCGACCAGCCTACAGCCCGCGGCCATGGCCTCCATCGCGGCCACGCAGCTGATCTCGTCGAAGCGCGTGGGGTAGAGCCAGGCCTCGGCCTCCTTCAGCTCCTGAGCCATCTGCTGCCAGGTGACGCGGCCGTGGTCCACGATGCCGGGCGTGGTCGCCATGAGGATCTTGCACTCGTCCTCGTACTCAAACAGGCGCCGCTCGGCGTTGACGTCCGGGACGAAGCCGTACTCACCCTCGACGGCAATCCGGTTCCAGGTGCGGCCAAAGCCGTAGTAGGTGTGCAGCTCGTAGCCCTTCTCGGCCAGCCCCGAGGCCTGAAAGACCTTGATGGCCGTCTGCAGGCCACGGTCGGGGGAGCTGCAGAAGACGATCTTCTTCTTCTTGACCTCGCCGGCGTAGATGTGTCGGGCGATGTCGATGCCGTTGCGTGTGTAGTAGATGCGCTCCTCGGGCAGGGCCGGATGGATGCCGCGCTGGAACTTCGACAGGAACAGGACCTTGTCCGTCCGGGCCTGCACGACCGGGGTCCAGACACCGTTGGTGCCCACGTCGTGCATCCAGACGAAGATCTTGCCGGCGCGCAGGTTGTACTTCTCGACGACGTCCGGCCGGCGCCAGATGATCAGAAAATCACGGTAGACGCTGGGGTTGTAGGCCGCAGCCCAGGCCCAGTTCACGCCGTCGTAGATGCCCGGCTCACAGTTCAGCGTGCAGTAAACGGTCACGTCCATGTGCTTGGCCAGGCGCTTGGCCAGCTCCACGACCATCTTCTCGCTGGCGCCGATGGCCGTCTTGGCCGGATCCGGACCCCAGTGCTCGGCCGTCGAGCCGCACCAGATGGCCAGGGTCTTCCGACCCGTGGTCCAGGCCTCGCTCTCAGGCGTGCCCATACCGAAGCGCAGGCAGTGCGGCGGCATCATGACGTGCTTGGCGGCCTCGACCTTGTCCGGGGCCACGGACAGGATCTGCTGCAGCTTCTGGGCGTAGTCCTCGGCGCTGGCCCAGTGCACGAAGTCCTCGTACGCCGCCCGGGCGTTGGGGAGGTTCGGCCGCTCGCGGTAGGCCATCTCCGCGTACTTCACGGCCAGCTCGGGCATGTGCAGCTCACGGGCCGCGATCGAGCCCAGGACGCCAGGCTGAAAGCCGCTGTCACAGGAGGGGTTCACGGCGTGGAGCGTGTCGTGGGGCGGGCAGGCCTCGGCGAGCTGGAGCTCGGTCAGGACGTTCTTCCAGTGGCACAACTTGTTCCACAGGAACGCCAGCTGGTAGTGCAGCCGGGGGTCCTGGGGGTTGACGCGGACGCCCTCGAGGAGCGGGTCCATGGCCGTCCAGTAGAGGCCGCGCTGCTCGAAGATGTAGGACATGTTGAGGATGGCGTGGATGATGTCCTCGCGGCTGCCGCTGTGCTTGAGGAACCAGCGGTAGTTGTGCAGGGCCTCGTCGTCCTCGTGGATGCCCCGGCAGGCGTTGGCGTAGTACATGACCGTCCGGGGGTCCGGCGGTTCCCTCTTGGCCGCGGCTTCCTCGAGCTCCCCACGCATCATGATGTAGTTGCGCAGGTCGCTGAAGCCGCTCTCGCGGGCGTGCTCGTGCTTGACGAACGTCGGGAAGTTGGGGTCCCGGGCGACGGTTAGCTCAGGCCGCTGGGCGATGAGCGTCTCGTGGCAGCGGCCCACCCACTTCCAGTCAACCTTGCTGATGACGCGCTCGCGCCAGTGGCTGACCGTGCAGGCGCCATCGGCTTTGTCGTGCGCATAGTCGTAGCGGAGGAAGATGGCGCCCGAGTGCTTGCCGAACAGGTCGTCGACGAGCTGGCGCAGCGGGGCCGGGTTGATGACGATGTCGTCCAGGTCCAACCACATGCAGATGGGGTTCTTGGCGAGCTCGAACGACAGGTTGCGGGCGCCGGCGAAGTCCCGCATGACCCCGCCCTTGAAGTGCGGCTGGTCGCTGTACTTGGCGAACTTCTCGGCCGACAGCCACTTGCGCCCCTTCTCGAGGAGCTCGTGGTCCGTGAACTCGGGATGGTAGTGGACGACCCAGCCCAGCTCGCGGGCGCGCTTCTCGGTCCCGTCCACGCTCCCGGTGTCGACCAGGACGATCTCGTCGTCCTTGTGCACCAGGAATGAGCGCACGTTCCGGTTGAACGCGTCGATATGAGCGCGCTCATTTTTGGCGATGAGTGCAAGAGAGATCGGGATCTTGGGGGTATACGGCTGCGGGGCGGCAGTCATCGGTTACTCCTTGCGGCTGATGATGTGGAACTTCTTGTCGGGCTTGGGGAGGAACTCCTCCATGAGGATGTTGTGGACCTTGATCAGGCCACGCGGTGTCTTCAGGAAGCCCGGGAACATGCGCTCGAGGATGATGAAAACGTCCGTTGGGATCTGGCCGCGGTATGCGAACTGGCCGTCCTTGGACATGCCGTTCGAGCGGAACAACGTCTCGTACTCGCGCTTGACCATCTCGTAGAACGCGGCGGCGTGCTGCGGCCGGTCGCGGATCCAGATCTTGATGATCCGCTCTACTTCGCGGTCGGTTGCTTGGTCTTTGATCCAGATGTTACCGGCGTGGGCGTTGTCCGGCATCGGGCGGCCTCCAGTTCATGGGTGAGACGGATGAGCTCTTCCTTGACACGCTGCAGCCCCTGCATGAAGTACGCGCGCTTCCCGAAAAGGGGGATGCACTGCACAACCTGCTCGAGGCGTTGTAGACCTTCGTGAAGCTCCATGGGCGGTTCTCCAGGCGGCGGAAGAAAAGCCCCAGACCGTGGCCCGGGGCAGCGACAGGGATCAACAGGCCAGGCCCTACTCCTGCCGGATGACAAAATGTGGGGTGGGGGGTTTATACAGCTGATCCCCACCCAATAGCTGTTTGTTGTCAATGTGGGCCCCAGGCACCTTTCGGTGCGTTCACGCCGCTGAGGCCGCCGGCGAGTTTGACGCAGGGGCGACTAACCCCCCACGGTCATGACCTACGCAATGTAGGGCGAGTACGCGCGACCGCACAGGGCCGCCTTCTCGTTCCTGAAGAGGACCGTGCAGGCAGCCGACATCTGGTAGCGGTCACGGAGGCCGTCGCGAGCCAGGACTTCCCGGCGCAGCGGCGTGAGCCAGCCCGTCGCGAACCAGTTCGGATCGATGACGAGGATGTCCGACATCGACATGTTGCTGCGGATGTCGCGGTGGAGGAACACCGTCAGAACGCCGAACTCCGAATCGTACTGATTCGTCGTCAGGATCTGCTTCTTCTCGTCAGCCGAGAGGAAGGGGGTGTTCTTCGTGGCGTACAGGGAGATGGTCCGCTTCAACTTCGCGCCGACGTACACCTCGCTCGGGAACTGGGCCGTGTTGCCCCACGTGAGCTCGAGCAGGTCGTTGAACACCGACTCCGTGAGCGTGATGCTCGTCGTGGTCGTCTTGTTCGTGCTGATGAAGTTGATGAAGCCGGCCATCTGGCTGGCCGTGTCCGTGTCACCCGAGACGGCCGAACCGGCGACGATCGCGAGCTCCATGTCCCGCTTGATCTCGACGATGTTCTTGCCCTCGTAGTACACGAACGGGTCAGCGTAACCGACGTGCGCGGCATCGCGCTCCTGATCGGAGATCGCGGCGCCCTTGTAGAAGAGCTGGACGTGGTTGACCGCCCGAGTCGGGACCGTCTGGTCCTGCGCCGTGTGCGCGATGCCTTCCGCGTGGGCATTCGTCGCGGCGGACGCGTAGCTGTCGACCAGCCACTGGGGGTAACGGTTGTCGACACCGACTTGCTGAAGCCGGGAGAGAAGAGGCGTCTCGAAGGGCGACACGTTGTAGATGGCGTCCTGGAGGTCCTCAACGATGGTGGACTTGCCGGTGTTGAGCGTGCCGGCGGTGATTTCGTCTAACTGCCCTATGCAGCGTGGACTGTTTCTTCCTCTTGATGAGCGCTGGGTTCAGTCTCTCGACGTTCCCCTGTTGGGGCTTCGTTCGCGATTCCACGATGGTTCAAAGTACGAATCTGGGCTACGACGTCTGCTACCCACGGTTCATATTGTTTGGCTGGTCCGCGCCCGTGATACATGTGCGGCGCGCTGGCCAAGCGCAGAAGCAGTTCCGCCTGTCGTCGCTTGGTGACCAGAATGGGGAGCATTGCTTCCAGCAGTTTGACCACAGCGGCCTTGCGCCCGACCATAATCTTGTAGCAGGTCTTGTGATGTTGTTTGTCCTGCCACTGATAGAGTCGGTACTTGCGCCCGGTCAGATCGTGGACAATCCGCTGGACCTCGTGCATAGTCTCCAGATGCGTCATTCCGACCGCGACTGTTGGGATAAAACGGAATCCCGCGGGACTAACACGAGCGGTTATACACCCCTCGCCATCAACGATTCCCGCCAGCCAGGCCACTTTGAAGATGTTCATCTGGTTCCTCGAGTTTCCAGCTAGTAGTGGGACGAAAGCCCCCTTAGGCCTCCCACGTTTGAAGAACGGACATGTTTCTTTCCTATTACGTGCGGCGCTTGGCGAGCACTCCAAGATTCGGGTCGTTCTTAAGTTGCGCCAGCTTGAGGATGGCGTCTCGTTTTTCCGCCCAGTTCTTGGCAGCATCGCCGCGGCCAAACTTGAGATCGTCCCCGAGATCCGCGATCTTCTTCTCGAACGCCGCGATCTCGAGGGCATGAGGGTTTCCGACACCAGGCAGCCCGGAGCCGGCCGGGATCTGGGCCGCGCCCACCTTCAGCTGCTCCTGCTGGGTCGCGCTCATCACCGGCCCCATAGCCCCACGGGCTGCGAGAACGGCGAAGTACGGCCCCTGCGGATGCTGCTGCAAGTGCGGGTCGCTCTTCCAGATCTGGTCGGCAAGGCGGGCGAGCTCGGAGGTCGCGTCTTTGATCTCCGGAAACTCGTTGGCCGCCCGAAGAAGGGATGCCTGCTGTCCCTGTTGCAGCGCGGACCTCTGCTCCTTCTGCCGAAACTCCTGAACGATCGGACCTACCACTCGCTCGACCGTCGCCTGGATGACCTTCTCGACGTCCTGCCCGGAAGAAGCCGGGACCACGGGCTTGGGCGCGAAGGGGTCGGACGAAGGGGTCGCGGCCTGGAGGCGCTGGGCCTTCAGGAGCGACACCTCCTGCGACAGCTGAGAGAGCTGTGACTGGAGCTCGGCGTTCGCAGCTTCGGTCTGCGCACGCGCTTCCTGTTCCTGCTTGTACTGGCCGTACAGCGCGGCGATGCGCTTCTCCGCGGGCGAGGGCCCACGTTCCTGCGGCGCCTGCTGCTGGTCGGCCGGGGGATTCGGAGGGGTCGGGGGGGTCTGGGGCGTTGGTTCCATCTAGTTGGTCTCCTGCTGAGGTTGTTCCGTTTCGTCGGCTACGAACTTCTGGAGCAGCACGGTGCGGATCTCCTCGAGACCCTGCAGCCGGCCGATCAGATTCCACGCGGCCTCGTTGCTGTTGGTCAGGCGCTTGAGGACGGCGATGAACTGGTCTTCACGATCCTTCAGCATCATCTCCACGTAGGCGCCGTAGTCGGATGCGTGACCGGCGTCGGTGATCGCGCGGATCACGTCGAACCGGTCCTGGTCGGTCGGGAGAGCGTCGAGCTTTTGCCTCAGTTCTTGGGCGGTCATCGGAACTCCTTGAAAAAAGGGCAGACCAGTGCCACCGGCTTACGCCGGGCCGCCCCCGGCACTGGCCATGCCCAAAATGTCGTCGTAATTGCCCTGGGTCAACTGGGCGGCGGCTTGCTGCAGTAGACCTTGGGCCTGTTGCTGCGGAGGAGGAAGGATAATCTGCTTGGCGAGGCGCTGATCGAGCAGGCCGGCGATGCGCTCGGCGATGAACTGCCAGTTGAGCATCTGCCCGGCCGGTGTCGGCGCCAGGATCTGGACGATGTTGAGCGTGCGCCCGAGCTCGGCCTGCCGGTTCGTGTTGCCGGGCGTGCCCGCGGGCGTCAGCTGGAACTTGTAGTTGTGCTCGGACTTCCGGAAGAGCTGCGGGAAGGGCTCCTTGACGACGTTGTAGTAGACGACGTCCGGCCCGAGGTCCATCCAGAGCTGCCAGACGCACTGGAAGACCTTGGCCATGGTCTGCTGGAAGATCGCGCTGTCCATCCCCTGGACGGCCTCGATCTGCCCGGAGACGGCCTGGACCTCGAATGCGGTGCGGCGCTCGAGAGACTTACCAGTACTGGCCAGGGCGGCGTCGATGCTGCCGACCATCTCCTCGGCGAAGGACTTGGTCTCGCCGCGGTTCTGGACGTACTGGTACAGATTGAACGGGCTCTTCTCGACGGGCGCGACGTCACCGATCTCGGTCACGGGGATGAACTTGCCCGGGCCCCACTTGATCGTCCGGGGCTGGAACTTGCTCGAGCTCCGGAGCTGGAAGACGGGCGCGAGCTGGATGTCGATGGCGTCGTCCGTCGCGCGGAACTGCTTGGTGTAGTGGGACTGGAGCGCCTGCAGCTGCTCGCCCATGCCCTGCGAGAGGTACGGCCGGCGGTCGACCTTCTCGTAGTCGAACCGGAAGACCGGCCAGTAGGGGAAGCTGAAGACGAACGGGCTCAGGGCCAGGCGGATGGCGCCCAACGGCGAGTACCAGAGGACGCAGCGCTCGTCGATGCCGTCCCCGTTGTAGTCCAGCTTGCAGTAAACCTGGTAGACCTTGAAGGGCTTGCCGTCCCGATCAGTCGAGACGCCCGCCATGTTCTGCTTGTCGCGCTGGGCGTTGGAGCCGGCCACCTGGTCGAACCGGCGCTTCTCGTTGCCCTCAGCAGTCTTGCCCGCGGCCTCGATCAGCTTCTCGACGGCGGTCTTGTCGAAGAACCCGTCCAAGGCCCGCTGCCGGAGCTCACTGGCCGTAAACTCGTGGGCCAGGCAGACGTACTCGGCCTCGTGCGCGGCGCCGCTTTCGGGCGGGACGATGACGTAGAGGGGGTCGTGCCGGACGATCTGCGGCTTGTCGGTGATGACTTTGCGGTAGCTGATGCGGACGAACTTGGCGCCCTGGGCGATCTTCTGCGCGACGGCCAGGAGCTCCTTCGTCGGCTGCTCGATCTCATACTGCTGCTGAAGAGCTTGCACGATCTGCCCCAGGTCCTGCGGGAGGCCCTGCGGGAAGATGTTGTCCACGGGCACGACGCGGGACTCGAGCTCGGTGCGGTAGTCCCAGCCAACGCCCAGGTAGCCCATGCCCTTGGCGCCGATGTCGTAGCACAGGAACTGGACCTCGGTCAGCGTCTCGTCCATGTAGTCGCGGACGAGCCAGGTGAAGAAGTCCTCGACCTTGGCGTTGAAGGACGCGGCCTGGGCGTCGTTAGCCTTGAAGTGGCAGACCGGGTCGGCGTACGCGACGAGGTTGTAGATGACCGGCAGCCAGCGCCGAAGGAGCTTCTTCGTCAGCGGGATGCTGATCTCAGTCGCGTGCGGCCAGGGCTTGTTGTTGCGCGGCTCCTTCCCGCGGAGCTGGCGCTCGATGTCCTGGATCTTGCCCGCCCACTCCTGCCGGGCGCTGTCATCCTTGTCGATCCGCTTGGTGAGCTGGGAGAAGGTCTTCTCGAAACCGTCCCAGTTGAGTTCGCCCAGGACGTCAATGGACAACGGATTACTACGCTGCGGCATGTTTGCGCTCCCTCGCGTGTAGCTCACGATGGCAGTTAGCACACAGACACACGCACTTGTCTAACTCGTCGAGCACACGCGCCCATGTTCGTTGCAGAATCTGCCCGGGCTCAAAATCCTTGAGCTCGGGGTCTCGATGGTGCCACTCCAGGGCGGCTGCTGACTTTCGATACCCGCAAACAGCACACCCCTCAATTACTTTCAGGTGATCAAACAGCCTCCGCCTCCGCTCATACTTGTCCCGGCTCCGTGCCTGGCGAACCTCGCATGACATGTGGGCATACGCACTGCGGTTATATTCCGCCACTTTCTCCTTGGACCGCGGATGGAGGCGGCGATATTCTCGCTTGTACTCCGCAGCTCGTGCATGATCTTTGAAAGCCATCTATCTGTCGTTCTCGCGAATAAAGCCAAGCTGCCAACGCTCGAAGTCATGGGGGGCGGGCCACTTGGTCAGGATTTCCGAGAGGGGCATGAGCGCCGGCGGCTCGACGTACTTGGTCGTGTAGCGGTCCTGCTTGCCGGCGTTGGCGCAGGCGTTGAAGAGGAAGCGGCGCTCGGACTCGGTCACGGTGCCGTAGTCCAGGAGGTAGAACGGAAGGTACTGCTCGGCGGCCGGGCGGCACTTGACCGCGGCTTCGACCGGCATCATGATCTGATTGGTCATCTTCGGGTCCCGGCGCCAGCCCGTGGCGTACCGGCCGAAGAGCGGGCTCGAGTGGTACTGCAGGACGTTGACATTCTCGTGCACGTCCCAGACGAAGAGCGAGACGGCGCGCCAGGACCAGACGTCCGGGCGGGTCCACAGGTCGTCCAGGACTTCCCAGCCCGGGCCCATGATCCAGTCGTCGTCGAAGTTGGCGCTCCACTCGGCCGTGTGCCCCGCGTCGTCGAACGCCTGGAAGCACTCGTTCCGGACCTGCGTCCACTGCTGCCCGTGCTTGGGCGACAGCACCGGAACGGACGGCCGCACGACCGTGACGTCGGGGTGGGCGCGCCAGGCGTCCACGACCTCGGCCACCTCCGGCGTGGGCCGGTCAGGGCACAGGATGACGTGGGTGCCGGCCTGCTGCGTCCAGAACTCGAGGGTGCGCTGCAGCCGCTTGGGCCGGCGCTGGCAGAGGGTATTCAGGACGAGGCGATAGCGGCTCATTCATGTTTCCTCAGCCAGCAGCTCCAGCCCTCAACAGCCTGACGCCACCGCTTCAGCATCTCCCCGCGGTCCCACCAGTGTGTCCCGCCACTGATGACCGGCCCGCTGAGGCCGAGCTCGCCGGGGCCCCACATGTGGGGGTACACGGTGCCGAGCGTGCTGCGCGCGGTGTCGTCGGCCCAGGTCTGGCCGTGGTGCGCGACCCGCGGCCGGCCACGGCCCAGCCAAGCCCAGAAGTCGTCCACTACCTTGGCGCTGGGCAGGTTCAGCTTCTTGAGCTGGAACACGACCAGGGCGCGCGACACGTCCTCGGTGGGCGTCCACAGCGCCGGACGGATGCCGTGAGGCGGGAAGACGGCCTCGAACATCCGCAGCGTCAGAATCTCGTAGCCCTCTTTCTGACAGTAGTCGAGCTCGTCGAGGAAGCTGGTCGACGGGATGAAGTGGGGCATGCACCAAACGATGCGCTCGTCGCGGGCGAGGCAGTCCCAGGCCTGCTGCCGGGCGAACGGGGTGTCCGGCCGCTCAACGACGAAGCCCCCGTTGATCTTGGTCCAACACCCCCGGTACGCCTGCCAATCACACTCTGCGATCTCAGGCGGCTTCCACAGAACTGTTATCATGCGGCATCCTTTTTACTTGACTCCAGCAGCCGGTCCCGGTGTAATAGTGAATGGTCGCATGACAGTTTGGGCAAACCAATATCAAGTTGTCCATCTGATTGTTGCGGCGGTTTCGGTCAAGATGGTGCCAGACCAGGATATTAAAATCCACCTTTTCACGGCAACGCTCACACCGACACTTATTCGCGTGAAAACGCCCCTGTCGTGTAGAAAGGCGCTGGTACATCCGGGGCAGTACTTTCTCCGGATGCGCCGCACGATACGCGCGGTCGTAGGCCCTCTTCTGCTCTTGGTGCTGGAGGTAGTAGTCATGGGTCTTCTGGCACAACAGTGTTCGGTTCCGACGACTGTACTCCCGCTGCCAGAGGCGTTTACGTTCTCGGCGCTTTTCGGGGGCGACCATCAGCTACCTCCCGAACAAGGACTTGGTCCGCTGCCAGAGGGTTGGCTTCACGATGCGCTGGAGCTCCGCGACCTTCGCCGTGAGCTCGGCCAGGCGCGCCTCGACCTGCTGCCGGGCGGCTTCCCACTTGCCCAGCTCCGACCGGAGGCGGGCATAGGCGTCCGCACGGGCGGCCCGGTGCTCAAGGGCCTGCGCGTGAAGGCGCACGAGGATGTCGTCTACCGTGCTCGCGATATTGTCGCGGTCCGCGAGCTGGACCTTGTGCAGCTGCGCTTGCAGCTCGGCCATGCGCTGGCGGGTGTTCATCTGATTCTCCTGCGGCGAAACTTGAGGGGCGAGCTTCGGAATCTCAGGTCCACGAGGGCGGGGTACGTTACGGTCTGTTCGTATTCATAGCCCGCGGCAAGCGTGCCGGCCTCGCCACCCGAACCGGTCACAACAACGTCCGCCGTACCAACTGCCCCCACGGGTGTGGTGCAGGTGATCTCGGTGGCGCTGACAACGGTGACGTCCGTGGCTGCTGCCCCGCCGAACGTCACGCCGGACCCGGCCGTGAAGTTGGTGCCGTAGACCGTGACGGCCGTACCGCCGACCTCCGGACCACTGGCTGCGTCAACCGACGTGACCGTGACCGTCATCTCGTCCGCGCCGATGTCCCAGCTGGTGCCCTCGGGGCGGGTGTCGCCCTCAAGGTCGTAGGAACCGATGCTCGCGCTCAGGTCGGCGCCGGTCGCGCGCAGCGTCGAGCCCGGGATGATGTGCAGGTCGTAGTCTCCGGTCACGGACACAAACTGCGTTACATCAAACGGCACGCTGCGCAGGGCCTCGGTCGTCGCCTCGGCCGTGGACGTCGCGTCGTTCGCGCCCTGGTTCAGGGTGCCGCCAGCCCCGGCGTTCTGGTAGCAGTCGACGGCGTGGATGTAGTTGTTGTTGCTCGTGATCGTGGCGTTGTCGTAGACGTAGAAGCCCACCGACCCGCTGGCCGTGGGCTCGATGAGCGTGCAGTTGTAGAACTCAGCCACGGAACCGGTGCCGCGGAGGTAGACGCAGATGCTGCCCGTCGCCGTCGAGACGATCTGGCAGTGCGTAAACTTGTGCGTCTGGCCGCCCACACCATCTCCAGCGATCGCGTAGCCGGCCGAGCTGCGGAGGATGCACTGGTCGGCGATGAAGCCGGACGCGTGGCCGCCAGCGCCGATGTTGGGCGCGTAACACGCGATGTGCGACGTCGACTGAACCTGCAGCCCGCGGATGTGCAGGACGTTGTTCATCAGGTGGATTGCGTAATTGCCCGTCGCCGACAGGTACGCGTAATCCGTGTCCCAGGCACCCTGGTGCTCGTGACCGTCCGCGACGACAATCTCCCAATAGTGCTCGAAGTCGGAGTAGCAGCCGCCGCCTTCCCAGATCAGGAGCCGACCGCCATCGCCGAGGTTGCCGCCGGAGTAGACGACCGCACGCTGGATGTGGTCGGCGGTGATGAGGTTCTCGGCTTTCGCGGCAATCCACGCCTGCAAGGTGAGGTAATCACCCGTGCCATCGGGCTTGACGGTGCTCGTGATGACGGTGGGCATGACTACATCCGCTCGAATATCTGTACCGAGTGGCCGCGGCCCCAGTACTTGAACTTGTCCTTCAGGCTGAACTGCTCCCACGACGCCTTGACGTCGGGGTACGTGGGCTCATGATAGTCGTGCAGGGCGATGATCCCGCCGGGCAGCACCAGCTTGCCCCAGAACTCGAGGTCCCGGTGCACGACGGCAAACCCGTGGTCCGCGTCGTGGTGGAGCAAGCAGAGGTGGGCGGGGAACACGTCCATCTGGTCGGGGGACGTCTGCGGGATGATGCCCTCGCCCTTGGGCCAGTCGGCCACGGACGCGCCGGCGAGCTCGAGGGTGTCGATCAGCTACAGCTGCCGCTCCTGCCGCTGCCGCGCGAGCGCTGTCGCCGAGCAGCCGCGGTACACGCCGATTTCGACCAGGGCACCCTCGCAGGTGCCGTGGACCGCGGACTTGGCGGCCTCGGACAGCAGCGCAAGATCCTCGCTCGTGTACCAGCCCCACGGGTAGGCGTGGGAGTTCGCGAGGCTCTGCTCGACTTCCCAGGCGCTGCGGGTGTCCATCTACTTCACCTCGCCGTCCGCGGCTGCCTCTTCGGCCGTCCGCGTCATGCTCACCGGCGGGACCAAGATCGTCTTCCCAGCCTGCCGCTTGCGATACGCGCGCCGCGCAGCAACCCCACCCACGACCGCGCTGCCAAAGCCGAGGACCGCGACTATCAGGCCAAGCCAGTTGCCACTGGTCGCGGCACTGACGATGGCCGTGCCCTGCTCCTGCGCCGCGTCAACAACGGCACCGACAACGTCCGCCGAGCCATCCGGCAACACGCCCGGGACTATGTCCTGCCCGGACTGAACAAGCGTGCCGTCCGGTTGAAAGGACGTAAGCGCACACCCCACCATGAGCACGATGGACAGAACAAGCAGGTACTTCCAGTGACGGGCGCAGGTGTTTTCGATGCGACTCATTTACCGTACCTCACAATTACATACGACCCCAAAGCCGAACCCAGCGCAAAGGAAGCCACGCCGGGGATGGATCGAGCCACCGGGGACTCGAACACGGCCACGGTCAGCCCGAGCTGTATCACCGCCAGGATCAGGCTCGCCAGCGCTGCCCTCATCGCCTGACGGTGTGCCGCCGCACGAACTGCCACCGTCCAAAATAGGTCGATGATCAGCCCCGTGACAAAGAGTGTCAGGCACATTAGTCCTCATTTGGGCAGGCAAACAACTCGTCCGGCCGCTGCGCTGCGCAGGCGGCGCTGCAGCCGAAGACGTGCCCGTATGTCGGGCATCAGAGAAGGGAACCCGCCAAAGTACAAGCGCAGCCACCGCACGGGAATAGGCTTTGTTAGCTCGACGAATGGCTCTTGCAGCCTTGCGGGCGGATCAATAATCCTCACAAACTCGGATGCGGGGCGCATAGTGCTCAGCCCTCATCGATGTAGCTGTAGCTCTCGATCTCACGCGGGAGCCGGTACATAGCGGCGTAACGGACGCAGTCAACGGGATCCTTGAACGCCTCGCTGGGCTTCATCTCGCCAGCCTCCGCGTCCTCGTACGACCAGAACTGCAGCGCGCGGATGGCGTTGTGGCAGTTGCTCGACACAAGGATGCGGCTGCGGCCGGTCGTCGAGCTGATCTTGAAGCCGTCGCGGAGCGTCTGGATGCCCCGCTCGAGGTCGTTGTCAACACGCGTATCAAATGTCAACCCGTATTCGCTCATCCCGTCCACGAACGAGGGGAACTGCGTGCCGAGCACTTTCGCTTTCTGGCGCCCGAACGCAGGGTCGCAGATGCGCCAGACGATGTTCTCCCGGCCCTCGGCCGTCTTGATGACGCCGTTTAGGACATCGAGCGTCACCTGGCTGGGGCCGATCTTCTCGAACTCCTCTTCGGGCCACTCGCGGTAGATGGTCAGCTGCTCGCCACCATCCTCAACTGCGACCCAGATCATGAACGGCTTGCGCGAGTGGTGCGGGTCAACAACAAGAAGCCGGGGCACCTCGGGAGGGATGTGGAGGGAGGAGGACTCGATGATCGAACTTTGCGTGAACGTGGTGACGATGCGCCGGCCAAGCGCCGCGATTTCACCACTCATCCGCGCCCGACGCTCTTCTGGTGAAAGAGATGGGTCGCTGAAGAACTTGTCAAGCGAGTCGCGGTCCACGTGTGGGTTGTCATACGAGGAGCCCCGGACTATTTCAACATCAGGATTGTTGTTGTTGATCAGGTCAGCCGCCACCCAGGCCATGTTGGCGTCCCCGAGGGGGGTCATTGTCCACGTCACCTGGGCCTTGTTGTCGATCGTGCCGCGGCGCACAGCCGTGAACACGCGGCGAGGCTGCGGTTCGTCGAGGAAGATGGCGTCGGACGCGAACCCCTCGAACGCCAGGTTCTCCTGCAGCGCGCTGCCGAAGTACACCTCCGAGCCGTTGGGCAGCAGGATCTTGTTCCAGGTGCCGAGCGAGCCGAGGTAGGGCTTGAAGGCCACCTTCTGCGGCCAGAGCGCATTCCACTTCGGCTGGATGATCTCACCGATGCCACGGGCGAGGGACAGCCCGGAGACCATCAAGATCTTGTTCGGGACGGCAATCGGCAGCCCGTCCCACCGGCGTACCCAACTGGCAGCCGGCATCTCTGCGCGGGGCGGGAAGTCCCACTTGTCCCCGTCGCGGACCAGCTCAAACCCATCCACCTCCCATGGCCGGTAGCCCAGGGCAGCGGCCTGCGCACCAGCGACGAGCGCGTGCGTCTTGCCGTACCGGTTCCCGGCGAGCACGATGACGATGGGCTTCCGGGAGACGTAGACCGGCTTCTGGCCGTTGTGCGGCTCGAAGTGCGCGAGCGGGCACGTGCGCTGGCGCGCGGCCAGTTCAGCGTGGGCCTGGGCCAGCAGGAGCAGATTCTCGCGTTCGCTGGTCACGCTTCACCGCCTTGTGGACCTCGCCCACCAACCGGATCAGGAACTGCGCCCTGTCCCGCAGGACCGCCCTCGTGTACCTCGAATTGGGCTTCGACCACAACCGGCGCCGGCGCAGCGGCGTTGCTTCCCGCAGGAGCCGCAGCTCCAGGAGCGCTTCCAGCCGTCTGTACGCCATGCTGCCCTCGCGTGTGCTCCGCTATAAACTGTTTGAGTTCTGCATCTGTCAGCTGCGACAGGTCCATCGACAGGTGCAGGACCTCTTTTCGTGCGACGGGGTTCAAGAGAGCGCCGTATTGTCCAAGGAGCAGGCGAGCAGCCTGCGGATCTCCGTTCCGGAGAACTCGGGCGTAAACCGCGCCCATGACCTGACCTAACCGTGCCTCAACCGCTTTGCTAATCTGCCGGCTGATCCAGGCCGAGCGGGTACTGTCCAGCAGCCGCTCCTTGATCGCCGCCGCCTTCAGGCCCGTGAACTCCTCGAGTTCAGCCGGGCTGCGCGCGCCGGCGATCAGACCCTCCGCGATCAGGATGTCCGCGTGGTCGAACGGGAACGCGTCTGCCTCCTGCGCCGTAACCGACAGACCGCGAGCCTGGACCTTGCTCATGAGCTGCTTCCGGGGGGCGGTCACGGTTATGGCTCCAGGAACGGGCTATGCGGCCTTCAACTCTTTGTGCACGATGCGGTGGCAGTTCGAGCAGAGCACCTCGCACTTGAGGTACTCGGCGAACCAGCGCTTCCAGCTGGTCGCGTTCCCAGGCTCGACCTCTTTCTCACCCGGATTTCGGTGGTGAAGCTCCAGGGCCACCGGATCAATTTGGCAGCCGCAGCGGGCACATCCATCAAACCACCGGGCCCAGCCACGGATGCGGCGGATGGTCCTGTCCCGTTCTCTTACTTCATCACGATGCGTAGCGTAGTGGGCCCGGGAGGCGGCCCGGTATTTTTCACGATGGGCGGCATTGAAAGCACGAGAGCGCGCTCGGCACTCCTCACGGTGTGCGGCGCGGTAGACCTGGTTGTACTCTCGCTTCTTGGCCTTCTTTTCTTCCTCGGTCATGACAGCTGGCTTTCTCTCCTCCACCGGCTGTTTATGCGGGGCGTTTCTTCAAACGAGGCTTTCGTGCATAACGGATTTCTGCAAGTTGATTATTCTTCGTGATCTTCAAGAGCAAGGCCGAATTACCCACTGGACACCTGGTGACCACCAAGATGGACTCGACGACGAGACGTGTATGAAGCGACGGGATGCCCGGGTCGAACCACGCGACGGCCACGTGGTCGAGCTTCTGCGTCTTGGCGGACATGTTGTGCTGCCGCTGGCGCGCGCGGAGGTTCTGTGTCTGGCCGACGTAGACTACCTGATCATCCTTGTCCAGGAGCAGGTACACCGTCGGGATCTCCGGCAGGGGTTCGTACCATTGGACCGGCTGCCGCCGCAGCTCCAGCCGCTGATCCGCCCACTGGCTGCAGAATGCCAGCGCAGCACGCGTCCGCGGGTCGTTCAGCTTGGGCATGAATCTTGGCCAACTCCGCATCAAGCCAGGCGACCTCACGGGCGTGGAAATCGCCGGGTTCTTGCGTTTGTGCTACATGCATGGCCCTGTAGCAGGTGGGGCACCAGGGCGGACACAGGTCCGTCCGCGCGGGCCCGGTCACGCCACACACGGGGCAGCGGTCCGAGCGCATCATCTCGTACCCCTCGGCCGAGAGGTTGCGCTTGTGATCGACGTGGTAACGGCAGAAGCGACTCTTCGTGCTGGCCGGTTGATTGCAGCCGATGGAGATGCACATGCGCCGGGGATGCGCCTGGCGCTTGGCCGTGAGCTCCGCGTGGTGCGCGGCACGATAGCGCGCACAGGCCGCACGGCACTCCCAGCAGGTCTTGTACCAGGATCCATCGGGCTTCTTGTCGTGGTCCTCGTCCAGGGGGCGAGTACAGGTGCGGCAGAACTCCCCCACGTAGCCCGCTTTCGCTTTGCGCGCGAGCACACGGCACCGGTAGCAGCGCTTCTGCTTCTCCTGCCCGGGGGTCAGGGGTGAGTCACAATCGACGCACGAGCTCATTTTCGAGTCCTCCTACGAAAAACGTGTCCCTCATACTCCAGCACTTTGGGCAGCGGAGGAAAGTTATAACCTGGCCCGGGGCGAGGAGTTATGACAAAGTGTATGATTTCGATGCACCCATTAATTTCTGTTCATGCTCATGGATTTTCGTGCGGTTGGACAAATGCCGCTCCCGCCGCTCTCGCGCGCCAAGGTGCCGCCGTCTGTACTGTTTTACTGTCCCCCCTTTTCTACTCTTTTATTATGTATTTAATAATTAGTAAAAGGGTAGAAGAGGGGGGACAGTAAAACAGTACATGCCCCTCACGGCCGCCGGCTGGTC
>Ga0265297_10001789_pt1 | contig 47501 bp, 62 predicted proteins | sample Munlanlwell13791_FD_192502 | JGI IMG/M metagenome (GOLD analysis project Ga0265297, IMG submission 192502) | Leachate microbial communities from a municipal landfill in Southern Ontario, Canada - Leachate well 137-91 | ecosystem: Engineered > Solid waste > Landfill > Unclassified | place...
ACCTCCTGAAAACAGGAGGTTTTTAATGTTCGCCATTAAGCAACTTCGAATCTCAAAGAAAATGACCGCGAATGAGCTTGCCGAATCCGCCGGACTGGGAAGACCATATATTTCTCTCATCGAGAATGGACATGCTACACCATCGATAGATGTCCTCTCGAAAATTGCACAAGCCCTCCAGGTCGAAATCGCAGACCTTTTTTCCCAACCCAATGATGTCGTTTCGGTCGCATTCCAGTCCGGCGGATTCGCATCCATAGCAAAGGCGTGGATAGATCTTCCAGAACGGCTCAGGCCGTATGCGGTCAACTATTGCCGAATGCTGCGCGACATGTATCACTCTGAAATAAAGGGAGCACAGAATGCCGAAGAAACAGAATAGCCCGGACGCGCTCGAAATCGTCGTGATGGACATCGACAAGCTCAAGCCGGCCGATTACAATCCACGGACAATATCAGAGCCGGCGCTCATCGGTCTGAAAACGTCCATCGAGCGATTCGGCCTGGTTCAGCCGATCGTCATGAACAAGCGCACCGGAAATATTGTCGGCGGCCACCAGCGAGTTAAGGCGCTCCAGGCGATGGGCAAAAAGACCGCCCAGGTCATCATGGTGGACCTACCAGAGTCAGAGGAAAAAGCGCTCAACGTGACGCTGAATAATCCGAATATTGAGGGCAATTTCACCGCCGACCTCGGAGACATTCTCGCTGAAATTAAGTTAAACCTCGACCTCGAAGATTTTGAGTTGCTAAACCTGAATAATTTAGAGGTCCCAAGCTTCGATCCTATCGGAATCGAGGATCAGCCGAGGCTAGACGAAAAAGCGAAAATCACCTGCCCCGAGTGCGGCCATGAATTCACGCCCTGAATTGAAGCTCGACTGGTGCAGTCGAGAGGCGGCTAAATATGCCGTGATGAACTGGCATTATTCTAAAACGGTTCCGGTTAGCAAGAGTAATTTTTTGGGAATTTGGGAAAACAGCAATTTTATTGGGACGATAATATACAGCCTTGGGGCCTCCCCATCTTTGGGCAAGCCCTATGGATTGCAACTATTTGAATTTTGCGAATTGACAAGAGTGGCAATAGGTAATCATAAAACCCCCACCTCCAAAATACTTTCTATAAGTATTCGTATGATCAGGAATAGATATCCTAAAATAAGGCTGATGGTATCATTTGCGGATCCGTTTAGGGGTCATATTGGGACCATCTATCAGGCATCTGGATGGATATTTACGGGAACAAGCCAAAAGGAAAAAGCGGTCATGCTTCCGGACGGAGGCATCGTCGACTATAGAAGATTTAATGGGCACGGATTCAATAGGCGCAAGGCAATCCCGGCAGGTGCAACTTTTATAGTAAAGCCACCCAAGCTTCGATACCTAATGCCACTTGACGACGAAATGCGAAAACAGATCGAACCGTTAAGACAACCCTATCCAAAGCGCGTCCGTTCCAGCGAAGCAGACGGGGACCACCCGACTGTCGGCGGGGCAGCACCGACCCGGACGCTCCAAAGTCAGACAGGCGAAGAACGGGAGAACATGACCGGCAAGCAAGCCGTTCTGGAGGCCGCGCATGAATGAGGATAAAACCGCCGCCGAACAGTGGATCAATGGCCGGCAAGGAAAGCCAGGCCATCCGCAAAAGCTCAATGAGCAGATTCACAAGACCATCATGGAGCGGATCACGGCAGGGAACACCATCGAGGCATCGGCGGTGTCAGCCGGAATCAACAAGGTAACGTATTACCGATGGGCGCAACGCGGACAGAAAGCAAAAAAAGAACTTGAGGAAAACGGACACATCGATCCCGCCGATGAAAAATATATCCGATTCATGGAAGACATCATCAAAGCAAAGGCGTTGTCCGAGGTCGCGCTTGTTTCAAAAATTCATCGCGCCGGCGAAACAGGCACCGGCGATTGGAGAGCCTATGCATTCATCCTTGAACGGCGATTTCCAGACAAGTGGGGCCGCAAGGACCGCCTGGATGTGAACCTGCTTTCCCTCTCTGTGCAGCTCGCGCTTCAAGCTGGATTGACGACCAATGATATTCAGCAGGTCATCGAGGGATCGTCGAACATCGAAACACTACCGAACTTGAAGCAGATCGCCGGGACAATGAAGATCACAAGCGCCGCCGAAAAACGCGACGATCCGATTGACGTGGAATCCGATGGATGAGTTTTTCGACATCGGAGAACTCACCGAGGAATTGATCGAGATCATGGAGATCCCGAAGGGGCGTCTCCTGGATGCGGCCACCGCAAAGCTGATCGAGCAACGCAAAAAGTCGGAAGCTTCTTTCCGAAACGACCTCGCCACATACGCGGCGCATGTGTCAAAGGGCGCATGGACCGCGTTTCGACATCTTCAGTACGCAGCCGACAAAGTAACCGATGCCATCAAGCGCGGAAATGCGCGAATTATAATAACAATGCCACCGAGGCACGGGAAGGCGCTAGAAATCTCCACTCCTATTCTCACAACAGACGGATGGAGACGGATAGATGAATTGAAAGTTGGAGATTTCGTGTTTCATCCATCAGGAAAACCCATTGAGGTTGTATGGTGCTCTGACATATTTAAGGACAGAGAATCATTTATTGTAACAACAGATGACGGGGCTTCAGTTGTAGCGGACGCCGATCACGAATGGTCGGTTAGGTTGTGCAGAAAACGAGACCATGTTTATAAAAATCACACCACTAAATATCTGGCGGATAGATCTTGTGATCGAAACGCTAAAATCCCAAAACACGAAGCGCTGCTATTAGAAAAGAAATCACTTCCAATACCACCATACACATTAGGCGTCTGGCTAGGAGATGGAAGTTCGCATTATGGCGCAATAACGCAAGACCCAACAGATATGGAATTCGTAGATAAAAAAATAAACTCCGATGGATTCAAAACAAGAAGATCAGAAAACTCAAGAATGTATCTTGGTATATTAGGTCTCATAAAAAAATTAAGAGCACATAAGCTATTAAAAAATAAGCACATTCCTGATGAATATCTATTAGCAGACAGACATCAGCGACTATCGCTTCTCCAGGGACTTATTGATACAGACGGACATGTGGCACCCGATGGTCAAGTTGAATTTTGCAGCACAAATATAAATCTGGCTTTCGGTGTTCAGTTTTTAGTGCGTTCGCTTGGAGCAAAGGCATCATTAATTGAAGGTCGCGCAAAGCTCTATGACAAAGATTGTGGGGCAAAATATCGTGTAATGTTCTATATGAAAGACGCCGCATCTCTACCAAGAAAAGCAAATCTTTGCAGAGATACAGTTAAAACGCCATCCCGTTTTATTTCAGTAAATCCATGTGGATTGTCAAATACGCGCTGCATTCAGGTTGATTCACCGGACGGACTGTTTCTGGCAGGTAGCGGGCTGATAACAACACACAACAGCGAGACGTTCTCGCACTACCTCCCCATGTGGTTTCTCGAATGCTTTCCGCAAAAAAAAGTCATTCTCACCACATACGATTCTGATCTTTCGAAGCATTTCGGAATGAGGGTCCGGGATGCGTTTCTTCAAAACGAGCGTGTCCTTGGCCGCATAAAACACGACAGCAAGGAAAAGTCATGGTGGTCCACGATTGAGGGCGGCGGGATGCTTTCAGCCTCATTCGGCGAGTCGATCACCGGAAAGGGAATGCACTTAGGGATCATCGATGATCCTCTGAAAAACTGGAAAGAGGCGCAATCGCCAAGCGTCAACCAGGCGCATCGAGATTGGTTCGAGTCCACTTTTTACACCCGGCTCGAACCGGGTGCGTCCATCGTCGTCGTCTCCACGAGGTGGACGAAAAAAGACCTCGTGGGGTGGCTCATCTCCGAGCACTCGGACGATTGGATTGAAATCAGATTGCCGGCCATCGCTGAAGAAAACGACATCCTCGGCCGCGAACCGGGCGAAGCGCTGTGTCCGGAACGATATCCAGTGGAGAGGCTTCTTGGGCCAAACCTCGATGGCGGCGATGGATCAGTCAAAAAAGCGGTCGGCGCCCAAAAGTGGCCTGGTCTCTTTCAACAAACGCCAACCGAGCTTGAAGGCGGGCTTTTCAAACGCACCTGGTGGCGACGATGGACCATGCTTCCCTCGTATCCCGAGGATCAGCTGATATCGATGGACTGCTCGTTCATGAATCTTGACGACAGCAGCTTTGTCGTCATGCAGTGGATTATTCGAAAAGGCGAAAATTATTACATCGGCGACCAAGTAAGGGCGCGGATGGATTTTGTTGAAACGAAGGCCGCCTTTAAAGATTTTTGCCGGAAACATCCCACCGCTCACGAAAAACTTATCGAGGGAAAAGCGAACGGTCCTGCGATTATCAGCGAATTGAAAAACGTGATCGGCGGAATCAGAAAATGGACGCCAAAGGGAAAAGAAGCTCAGGCGATCGCCATATCGCCTTACGCCGAATCGGGAAACATTCTCCTTCCCGACTCGGATATCGACGACACATCATGGGTCGGCGAGTTTATCAATGAACTTGCCGACTTCCCCAAAGGGGCGAACGACGACCAGGTTGACACGCTCTGCCAGGGCGTTTTGAGGCTCATCGAACGGAAAAGCAAAACCTCGGAAATCAACATCGACGAGTCGATCCTTGACGACCTCGGCAGGTACGGTCCGTGGAGCGCGGTGTCATGACCCCATTTGTTATGCCAAAAACACCATTTGTTAGATCAATCCAACAACAGATACAAGTGTGTATAATTACTACGCTTTTCATGTCATTTTGCGCTTTCATGTTAGAGCACTTTATTAAAATTCACTTACACCGCCAATTTATTGAAAACAAAAAAGAATTTAAAACAGAAACCATAATACTAAAGTCTACTAATAAACAAAAAATAGGCGTTTTCATTTCTGAGCAATTCCTTAATAAAATCATAAGCATATATCCAGTTTCGGCGGAAAACACGATAGAAAAAATTACTAGCACTTTTCTGTTATCGCAAAAAAATATTTTGACACAATATCTTGTTGAAAAAAATCTTGGAACGCATAACAGCGATAACAGAGAGATGAAATGAACAGAAAAACATTGAAAAAACAAACACATAACACCGTTAGTGAATCGTATAACACTGCACTAACATTCAATAACAACACTAACAACATAACAAAAACACATACTTACGAAAAAGCAATTAGCGTTGCGCCATTTCTCCAGGAAAATCAGACCGTTAAAATCTGGCCTATACTATAGGAGAAAAAAGGCGGTGAACGCAAAAAGCAACGTAATTACGCGCATGTGTGGAGTCTCTTTATTTCGTTTGCGGCGAAAATCGAGAGATGATATCCTGCTTTCGATCTGCAAACAGGAGCAATAACAATGGACGAACGATACCCGAATATGGAGAAGGCGCCAGGCGCCGACTATTCAGAGCTTGGCACCACAGGCCTCAAGCGCACGAGTCGCGGAATCGTGACCGAGGAGTTTGTCCCGAAGCTTCGCGGGACCAGGGCCATTAAGGTCTATGCAGAGATGGAGATTCATCCGATCATCGGATCAGTTCTTTTCGGTATCGAAATGCTCATGCGGAATGTGGATTGGAGTGTTCGTCCTGCGTCGGATTCGAACGCGGATCACGAGGCAGCATCGTTCGTCGATGAGTGCATGATCGACATGAGTCAGTCGTGGTCATCGATTATCAGCGAAGTTTTATCAATGATGCAGTTCGGTTTTTCGCCACATGAGATCGTCTATAAAAGGCGATTGGGCAAAAGCAGCGATCCGACGAAAAACAGCCGATACACCGATGGTCGTATCGGTTGGCGCAAATTGCCGATCCGCTCTCAAGACACGCTGGACCGATGGGACTTCGGGCCGGATGGCGGTGTTCAGGGGATGTTTCAGCGGAATCCGGTTACGAGTGTTATTGCCAGAATACCGATCGAGAAGATGCTCCTGTTTCGAACCACGGATAGGAAGGGGAATCCGGAAGGGAAGTCGGTTCTGCGTTCGGCGTATCGGCCTTGGTATTTCATGACGAAGATTGAAAACATCGAGGCAATTGGCGTGGAGCGTGACCTTGCGGGACTTCCCACATTCGGTGTACCGCCTGAGATTCTTTCGAAAGATGCGAGCGCTGGCCACAAGGCGCTGCTGGACTACATCAAGCGCATGGTACGTGAGATTCGCAGGGACGAGCAGGAAGGGCTTATTTACCCGTTGGAATACGATGAGTCCGGAAACAAAAAATATGACTTCTCGCTCATGACGGCGGGTGGCACACGGCAATTCGAGACAAGCAGGATTGTGGAACGGCATGCTCGGTGGGCGGCGATGGTGGCGCTGGCCGACTTCATCATGCTCGGACACGAGAAGGTTGGTTCGTTCGCGCTGTCCTCCAGCAAGACCGATATGTTTGGTTTGGCGCTCAACGCATGGCTGGACATGATCGCGGATGTATTTAATCGATTCGCCATTCCGCGTCTTTTCGAAATTAACACATTTGCGGTCGATGATTTGCCGGTCATCGAGCACGGCGATGTGGAAACGCCGGACCTGAAGGAGCTTGGCGAGTATATTTCCAAGCTCGCTGGTGCGGGGTATCCGCTGTTTCCGGACGAGGGGCTTGAGGAGTGGCTTCGTTCGATTGCTGGAATTCCGGCCAAGGGATCAGATATATGATCGTCATTCGCAAGAAGACGCATCATGGTAGTCGCCCTATTTTGCGGCTGCGACATTCGAATGTCGTGAAGGTCGGCCGGTTGCCTTCGGTGTACGATCAACAAAAAAAGCTTTCTCAGATTATGGACCGATATGAGCCGAAGGTGGTTGAGATGTTCACCGATGCATTTGAACTTGACGCATCGAAGATCGACACCAAGAAAATCGCGGCCGCATACGACGCCGGCGATATTCAGGCGGCGAAAGCGGCGGTCAACATCGATTACGGCTTCGTGGTCGGTGGTCTTGCCGATGTGGAGCACGAGGCTCTTACCGCCGGTGCGAAGTTGACGTTTAACGAAATTCCCAAGAAGATTATGGATCGAATGCCGGTGGGCGGAAATCTGTTCGAATTCGATCCGATGAAACCGCACGTAATGGCGTGGGTTCAGGACAACGCGGCATACGCGATCAGCGGAATCGAAGAGACATCAAAAGACGCGATTCGCGAAAGCATCACCAGGCACTTCAATGGCGATATGTCGAGCCGCGAACTGGTGCGAAGCATTAAGGCCAACATTGGATTGACTCCACAGCAGATGAAATCTTCTGATTTGATTTATAAGCGAATGCTGGAGGAAGGCGTTCCTCGTGAGAAGCGCGACAAGGCGATTGCTCGGTATGCAGAGAAGCAGCGAACGCAACGCGCAAAGCTGATCGCGGACAACGAGCTTCACTTGGCCGTTTCGAATGGCCGAATCGCGATGTGGGATCAGGCGATCACCGAGGGCGATGTTCCCAAAGACGTGATGACCCGCGAATGGCTCACGGCAAGAGATGAAGTGGTGTGTCCTATTTGCCTTCCGATGGACGGCAAGAAGGTGAACTACAATCAGCCGTACAAATTGCCGAATGGAACGGAGACAATGATCGCGCACGGCCATTCGCGTTGCCGATGCACTGATCTGATCGATATGGATGAAGAGCTTTTGAAAGCAAAGGAGGATGAATAAATGCCGGCGAGTGAACAAAGAGGACAGAATGGACTTACGATGGAATATCTGGAGTCGATTTTCAAGCTCGTGAAGGAGTACGTGGTTCCGCATCGATGGAAGGAGTTTCACGCCAGGGCTCGCGCGATGGCCGGTGGCCGGTTGAGTCGGCCGACGCGCAAGGAGCAAATGGCGCTCATGCTTTGCGATGATGAGCTTGCCGAATTTGAAATGCTGGCCGAGCACGATGACGGCGCTCTTTTGAAGTCATGCGACGTTTGGGGATCGCGGTATTTTTACGTCGATGATTCGATCGCTATGAAGCTGGCTTTCGTTCCGTCGAGTCCTGCGCTGGATATGGTTCGCGAGCCGGTGTTTGACGAGGTTCTTTCCGATGCCGTGAACCGTGAAAATGTTGAAGTGGCAATGATCGACGCTCTGCGAAAGGCCGAATGGACCACGGCCTACATCAATACGCTTCCGGACGCGGCGTTTGCGATCATTCTGCCAGGCGGTGAAAAAGACGAGGATGGAAAAACTACGCCTCGCTCTCTTCGCAAATTACCGCACCATGATGGATTGGTCGAAAATCCGAACGACGATGACAGCGTTGATCGGCCGCACTTGAACAATGCTCTTGCAAGGCTGGATCAAACCGACTTATCCGCGAAGGACAAAACGAAAGCGCGTAAGCACCTGGAAGGACATCGTGATCGGCTTGCCAAGAAAAACGAAGAAAAGACCATCACCGCGAAATTCGGCATTCTGCAAAAGCAAGAAAAAAAGCAAGTCGTGACCGGCGTTGTGCTTGAGCCTGATGTGGTTATGGCGCTCGCGGCCGATGGGTGTGTTGACGTGATCGGCGCGGACGAAATCGAAAGGGCGGCGTGGAAATTCCTTGAGGATTATCGAACGATCAAAACGAATCATCAAACATCCGCACCGGCCGTTTCGGTCGTCGAAAGCTACATTGCGCCGGCTGATTTCGAGATTGATGGTGAAAAAATACTGAAAGGATCGTGGATCATGTCGGTTCACGTCGCCGATTCGAGAATGTGGAAATCCATCGAAGACGGCGAATATGACGGTTTTTCCGTTGGTGGATTCACCGATCGGATTATCGAATTCGTGAAGTGATTTTCCTTTGTTGCCTGACAGTGAACATTTTATTAGAAATGTTCTTTAAATAAAATTTCTTGACATGGTTATAATTGCATGGGATTTTTACCACATGCCAGGAATGACCCAACAAGTTGTGGTTACTCGAATGCTGGACCTGGATCCGCGTGAAGTTTCTCTCGTTCGCGGGGCAGCGGTTCAGCGGAAATTTATAACCCTGAAATCTGGAGGAGGAGCGATGCCGTTTTTACCGAACGACGTTTTGAAGTCCTTGGAAAGCGCAAAGCTGACCGACAAGGGCGAAAATGTCGTCAAAGGGCTGAACCTTCCGGAGCGAGAGGCCGCGATCCTGAAGGGCGCGCTTCTCCTGCTGGAGACGTTCAAGGACGGTCTGCCCAAAGACGACGCGGTGATTAAGGCGGTTGCGGAAGTCGGATTTACGCTTCCGAGCGGGCCGAAAGTTGACGAAGCGTTGAAAGCGATGAAGGCCGAGGAGATTACCAAGATTCTCGGTTCGTTGTCCGACGACATGAAAACCGAGCTTTCGAAAACGCTGACCAAGAAAGCCGATGATCCGATGGAGGTTTTGAAAAGCCTTCCGGACGGAATTCGACAGACGGTCGAGAAGGCATTCGGCGCTTTGGACGCACAGCACAAGCAGTCGGAGAAGGACCGCACCGAGGCTGTCAAGAAGCTGATCGAAGCGGAGAAGGCGCGGAAGGTCGATTCGGAAGTGACGAAGGCTTCCGCTTTCAAGTCGATTCCGGTCAACCCGAAGGAGATCGGCGAGGTGATGGCGAAGCTGGCCGAGTCCGATCCGGATGCTTACGCCAAAATCGGCGCGTTGCTGAAGGCGTCCGACGAAGCGTTGACGAAGGCCGACATTTTCCGCGAGGCGGGCGCGAGCGGCGGAAGTCCATCGGACGGCCCGGACGGCGAACTGAAAGCCAAGGCCGAAGAAATCAAAAAGGCCGATCCGAAGCTGTCAAATGCCCAGGCGATGGCGAAGGCGGTCAAAGACAATCCGGAGATTTACCGGCGCTGGAAGGAGGGTGAGTGATGGCAGTTCTCGGACCCGGAACCGACATCGGTTTCATTCGTGCTGGTGCGGACTTGTCCTCGTCCATGTACAAGTTCGTCACGCTCGATGCTTCCGGCGAAGCGGTGGTTGCAACCGGCTCTCCGGTGCTTGGCGTGATTCTGAACGCTCCTGGCAGCAATGCGGCCTGTCAAATCAGAGTCGCCGGCTGCGCGAAGCTCATCATGGCCGAGGCGTGTGATCCGATGGATCGCATTTCCAGCAATGCAAGCGGCAAGGGCGTGGTTGCAGACCCGTCGTATGTGGATACCGGAGATCCGAGTCCTTCGGAACTCGTTCTCCATGGCGAACAGGTCGCGGCAATCGCATTGTCTCCCTCAACGGGCGACGGCGACATTATCGAGGTTCTGGTAGTGCACATGGGTGCGCTGGCCGAGCCCGAGTAAAGGAGGATTTGCAATGCCCAGTCCGCAACCCGGAGATTTCGTAAATGGACCGTTGACAAACGTTGCGGTCGCATACAAACAGGATGCTGCGAATTTCATCGCACAACGGGCTTTCCCTGAGGTGCCGGTAAAAAAGCAGGCATCCACGTACCCGTTTTTCAAAAAAGGCGCATGGCTTCGTTCACAAGCTCAGGTTCGCGCTCCTGGCACTCCATCGGCCGAAGGGTCTTTCAATGTGACCTACAAGCCGTATGAATGCGAGGTAAGCGCCATTCACAAGAAGATCCCTATCGATACCAGGGCCAACTATCCGGACAATGTTGATCCGGATGCACAGGCCGCCGAGTTCACGATGGACCAGATCCTTCTGCTTCGCGAATTGAAGTGGTCAGGCATCGCGTTTCAGAGCGGTGTGTGGACAACCGAGTACGAGGGAGACACCGACTTCGGCTTCTTCGATGACGCGGATACCGATCCGATCGAGGTGCTTGCCCGATACATCATCGACAGCAGCCGGCTCGCGGGTGTGCCGATCAATAAGGCGATCATTCCGCCTTACGTTATGCATGCGATCCGGTTCAACCCCAAGACCCGGGATTACTTCAAGTACACCCAGGCTGGATCGATCAGCATCAATATGCTGGCCGGTGCGATCGGTGTCGATTGGCCGGTTGAGATTCTGGTTCCTAAAGCCATTCTCAACTATGCGCCGGAAGACGTGAGCGATACCGAGACGATGAGCTTCGTTTTCCCGAACCACGTTCTGCTCATGCATGCTCCTGCTTCGCCGGACTTTATGAAGCCGAGCGCGGGGTACAATTTCCTGTGGACTGGAAGAACGCAGGGAACGGAAGGCGTCATCACCGAATCGTGGTGGGAGCAGAAAGTCAAGTCTGATTACGTCGAGACCGAATTGGCGAACGATGTTCGTATCGTTTGCCCGGACCTCGGCGTTTTCCTGAAAGACGCGGTTTCCGACGCGATGCCGGCGCCTCCGGCGTAATGCAAGTTTGAATTGATTATCGGCCCCTGGTTCCCCATTAGCCGGGGCCAGGGGCCGACTTTTAGGGAGTTCGATTTTTGGCGACGGGCACTTACAGCGGCGATCCGAGCAGCAGTTCGAAGGACATGCTTCGATTTATAATCGGCGATACTGTTTCGCCGTTTATTTTGGGTGATCTCGAAATAGATGCTCTGATCGCCGCGAACTCCATGAACCTGGCCGCTTCGATTGCGGCAAGGACAATTGGCGCATATTATGCTCGTGTAGCGGATCAGCAGGTTGGGAGCGTCAAGATCACTTACGCGAAAACGGCGGATCATTTTTTTCAGCTTTCAGAAACGCTCGCTTCGGATACATCGCAGTCCTTGCCGTATCCGTATGCTGGCGGAATCAGCATCACGGACAAGGATAGCGCGGAAGAGGATACGGATCGAGTGGAGCCAGCCTTCACAAAAGAACTTGGGATGGAGTATTCGGAAGATGGCGACGACGAAGACGACTGACAAAGACAAAGGGTATGGTCGTATCGTTCGCGATTTGCCCAAGCTGAAAAGTGCGGCCATTTTCACCGGATATTTTACACCTGAAATCGCGTTCATTGCGGCGTGCAACGAGTTTGGAACATCGAGCGGCGGTTCGTCTCGATCCGGTGGTCAAATTATTCATTCGCCAGAGCGATCTTTCCTTCGAACCTCATTTGATGAAAATAAAGAGCAGTATCATCGCAAGGCCGCTCGGCTGTTTGGGTACATGCTTGACGGCAAGTTTACGCCGAATGGCGTTTTGATGACGCTTGGCCAGATCACGTCGAATGACGTGAAAAAGAAAATCACGGCGATTCGAATTCCGGCAAATGCGCCTTCGACGATCAAAGCAAAGGGATTCGACAATCCGCTTATCTGGTCGGGTCGAATGCGAAACGAAACGAATTTCAAAGTGGTGATGTGATGTTCGACTTTCTTCAATCGCCGATATCGATTTCGTTTTTTCAAAGCATTCGTGCTGTTGAAATAACCATACGGCGATTTGAAGCCGGAACACTTGAGCGCGGGCGATGGCAGCACGGCGAAGTTGACACCGAGATTGCATATTCGGCATACGTTCAGCCAGCGACGATTGAAGATCTGAAAAAGAAAACTGAATTTCTTCCGGAAGGAGAACGTACCAAAGGCGCGATTCGTATTTGGTATCCGCACTCGAACCCGGCTCCTCGGTTCTCCGATCCGGGATCGAGTTTAAATGCGGACCAGGTTGTTTACAATAATGAAACTTACGAGGTTCAGCAGGTTTCGGAATGGGTTGATGGTGATGTTGCTCATTGGGATTTTATCGCAGTTCGCCTGGAAGAGGATTTATAAGATGAGCACGACCATCGACATCATCAAAGACGCGCTCTGGGAGTGGATTTACAAAACGGCTGGACTCACGGATGCCGATGTTTATTGGCAGAAAGAAAAAATGCCTCGACCGAAAGGGAGCAAGGTTTCATTGCGATTGCTTTCCATGATTCCGCTTGGGTTTCGCGACGAAAGAAGGCCGTTTTCAGCGGACGCGGATACCGAGCAATTTCCGACAATCGGACAGCGTGAAGGAATGTTGAGCGTCAATTTTTACGGCGATGACGCTGAAAAAATAATTGAGCATTTCAGTGGCCGGATTCATCACAAAGAATATTCAGATTCGATCGAAAAATTGCGTCGAGTAGTTGTGGATATTTTGGAAGTCGAGGATGGCGATGTTTTCACATTCAAGATTGACGGAATTCCGTTCACTGTTGAGGCCGGCGTAGATACGACGCCTTCCGATGTTGCGGAATCGTTTGTTTCGGCATTCGATGAGGTGCAATCGTGGCTTCACGTCTACGCTTCGGCTGATGATGCCCAATTGACGTTAACCGGCCCGCTCGGGATGGACTTCGATCTTGAGATTACGGAAGGTGATGAAAAAGCGGAAATCGTCACCGACTCTCCAGCAGTTTTTGTAGCGATCATCGGCCAGAGTGGAAACACTGACGATTTGTCTTTTCTAGAAACAGAACAAGAACATAGGATGCATCTTGATCTTTTGTTTCGAACTGCCCTCCGATCCATCGACCGCCCAGGCGTGATCGAGAAGGTGCAGATTACAGAGAGCATTTTTGGAACCACAATAACGATCGGAGGGGATTGATATGCCACTGAATGACATTGTTAATGTTGTCATTTCAAGGCGCACCGGCGGCGTTTCGAAGACAGGCTTCGGAACAATGCTGATTTTCGGATTTAATTCGTTTTTCGCAGAAAACGAATATGTCCGATCATACAGTAGCCTCGATGCGGTGCTTGAGGATTTCGCGGCCGCAACCCCGGAGGCGAATGCCGCGACTCGTGCGTTCCAGGCCGAGAACAAGCCGACTCGGATCAAAATCGGAACTCCCGATATTTCTGAGCTTGATGTTCATGTTGATCCGATGTCCGAAGGTGCTCTTGATCCCAGCCTCGGAACATACGAGGCCGGCGAAGAGTTCACATTAACTCTCACCGAAGGGTCAACAGAATTCGAGGCTACATACACAACGCTTGAAGGCGATGAGCAGGCGGATGTGGCCGCGTCACTTGTGGCGCAAATAAACGCATTTGGCGCAACTTGTCCATACCAGGTCGTCGGATACGTTTCGGGTTCGTCGTTCACCATTTCAATAAAGTCGTCATGGGGGACGCCTCCGGTTCCGACGATTCTTCGAGTTCTTTGCGCCGTGGAGGGATATCTGTATCTGCTTCCGAACGAAATCAACGACGGTGAAGGATTCGCGGCTGGCATGGTTCCGCTTCGTAAGCAGGATGATGACTGGTATCCGTTTTCCGTGTTGACACGTGAAGTGGCAATGCAGAAATCCTGCATGGACTACATCGAAACAACGCGCAAAATCAGCTTTTTCGCAACGTTCGATCCGCGTATCAAGGACGTGCTCACCATTCCTGGAGAGACGGACTATGAGCACATCGCGGAATATGCGAAAGACAAGGCGTATATTCGCAGCGCTATAATTTATCACAGCCAGGCGAATATGGGGAACAGTTCCCTTTTCGTCAATGGCAGTTTCGAAGAGGACGCTATTCCCCAGATTTACGGCTACGTTCCTTCCTGGGTTGTTGACGTGACAACGCTAACTAAATACATCATGTTCGGTGCGGCGTATGACTCGTGGGCCGACGTGGCGTGGATCGCCGCTCGCATCTGGGTTGACCCTGATGTACAAACCTGCACATGGAAATTCGCAACGCTGCCCGGGGTTACGGTTGACACTTTCACTGACTCTCAGTGGACGCGGATCAAAAGCTTCAACTGCAACCTTTACAACGAGGTCGGCGGAACTTACATCACAGAAGAGGGTGTGACCGCCGAAGGTGAGTTCATCGACATCATCACTGGAATCGACTGGATTACTTCCAGGATGCAGGAACGCATTTTCAGGAATCTCAAGACGAATCTTAAAGTTCCGATGGATGATGACGGAATCGGATCGATCGGAAATGACGTTGCCTCCATTCTGCAATGGGCGCAGCGGACTAAATATCTGACCAAGGATCTTGAAAAGGGCGCAATGGGTTATCGGTTGACTCTTCCGGCCCGGGCTTCACTCGATCCGAACGACCTCGCCGATCGGCTTTTGAAGGGCATTTCTTGGGATGCCACAGTCGCCGGCGCGATTCACGCAGTCAACATTACTGGCACCATTGAGGTGTAGTGAAGGGGGGCTTCGATGCCGAATACTTATGATCCTAGCAAGGTGATCGTGACCGTCGCCGGAATCCCAATTTCAGGATTCGCCGAGGATGGTTTGATTTCCGCCGAGCGCGACGACCAGACGTGGACAAAACATGTCGGGTGCACCGGCGATGTGGGCCGAGCGAAAACCTGCAACAAGGCAGGACTTGTGAAAGTTTCGCTTCTGCAAACCAGCACGAGCAACGACATTTTGTCGTTGATTCATACGGTGGACGAAACCACAGGCGCCGGGATTGTTCCGCTGGTTATCACCGACCTGAGTGGAGGCACAACGATGGTGTCGGCTCAGGCGTGGATTCGGAAGCTCCCGGTTGTCGAACTGAAAAAGGGAATCGGAACCCGCGAGTGGGAATTCGACTGCGACGTCCTCGACATCCACGTTGCGGGGAACGCGGCCGCGTCGATGTACACGCCATAATTCATTTTTGATGAAGGGAGCAAAAAATGGTTCGAACCGAGCATCGTGAGATTGCCGGAAAGAAAGTCATGACGACTCAGTTTCCGGCGAAAAAGGCACTTCGACTTTTCGCGAAAATTCTTCGCATTGCGGGGCAGCCATTCGCGAATATCCTAAAAGGGGTCGAAGGGCAAAGCGTCAAAGACCTTGCCGAAACGGATGTCGAAAAACTTATTCCGCTTTTCGGTGATGCGGTGGCCGCGTTGCTTCAAAATCTGGACGATGACGAGACGATCGATCTGGTGGTAAGCCTCTTTGAGTTTACCAGGATCGACGGAACGCCGATCGACAACGATGACAAATTTAATCTTTTCTTTTCAGGCGACGATCTGCTTTTAATGGCTCAATCGCTCGCCTTCGTTCTGGCCGTGAATTTCGCGCATTTTTTCTCCGAACTCGCGACCGTGCTCGGCGGATTGCTCGATCAAGTCGGGGTGCTCCGCAAGACGGATCGCGAGATAAAAGAATAATGCCGAGCACCGGGGGCGACTTCGCCCCCGATACTTTCTTCTGGTCGATTTGGCGGCCTGTAGTCTCTCCTGGGTGTTCGGTAAATCTCCGAGAACTTGAGGAATATTATTCGGTGGATGACCTTTTGGATTTGCATGAGGCAATGGACATGCGCGAAAATATGCTCATGGAGGTTTACGAAGAAATTGCAGCATCTCTGAAAAGTGGGATGGGTGGATAATGGCGACAACGGTTCGCGAACTGCTGACTAAGTGGGGATTCGATGTTGACGATAAAAAACTCGTCAAGATGGATCAGCAGATTCAAAAGACGAAAAAATCAGCCGCTCAACTCGGAGAGGCGTTTGGTAGGGTCGGTCAAAAAATAGCTGGCATCGGTAAAATGGCGACGATGGCGATCACGTTGCCGATCATCGGAGCGGCTGCCGGATTCATCAAATTGGGTTCGGACGCGGAAGAGACTGCTTCAAAATTCAAGGCCGTTTTTGGTGGTCTTGAAGAATCCACAAAACCTATTTACGACGCTCAATTAAAATGGATCGATATGATGCACGACAAGTTTGGACGGTCGAGAACCGACTTGATGAACTGGTCTGCATCCGTTCAGGACACGTTTGTCCCGATGGGGTTTGCTCGCGAATCGGCAATGAAAATGTCGCAGCAAGTAACTCAACTCGCGATGGACCTGGCCTCATTTTACAACAATATGAGCGAGTCGGACGCGCTGCAAAGCATTCAATCCACACTTGTCGGAAATACTGAAAGCGCTCGAAAATTTGGGGTCATAATAACAGAGGTCACGCTGAAGCAAGAACTTCTCGCCATGAAAGCGAAGAAGGTCAATGGCGTTTATTCAGAGCAACAAAAAATGCTCGCTCGTTTGAACCTTTTCATGAAAGGATCGAAGGACGCTCAAGGTGACGCGGAAAGAACAGCGGCCGGATTTGCAAATCAGATGCGCCGACTCACGTCAATGTCGAAGGAGGCCGGCGAAACGCTCGGTAAAGCGTTGTTGCCGACAGCGCTTCGCATTGTGGAGGTATTGGGTCGGCTTATTGAAAAATTCGGGAAGTTGGACGATTCCACGAGAAGGACCATCATTCTTGTTGCGGGGATCGCAGCCGCGATGGGTCCATTGCTTATCATCACCGGAACGGTGATTTCATCGGTCGGAAAAATCATCGCATTCATCGGCGTTTTGAAAAAAGCGGTGATCGCATACCGGGCGATGGGCGCGGCGGCATTGTGGGCTCAGATTCAAATGTTCCTGATTCCAATTGCGATTATTGCAATTATTGCAGTAATTGGATATTTGATATATCGATATTGGGATAAAATAAAGCCGTTTTTTATCAAAATCGGAAAGTGGTTTTCATCTACATTTTCAAAAGTGAAAGACTTCGTTGTAAAAAACTGGAAAGTGCTTTTGATTGCCACAACCGGCCCGCTTGGGCTTCTGATTATTTTTGCCGTGAAATACTGGAGCACGCTGAAAAAAATAGGCGGTGCCGCATGGTCCGGGATCAAGCGGGCGTTTTCGATAATGCGTGCTTATATTGGGATCGTTGCCCGCGTCACTTTTGTTATTTTGACGTGGCCCATTTTGATTATGGTTCATTTGGTTCGAAAAAATTGGAAAGCAATAAAAGCAGGAACAATAGCGGCTATTGCCTGGCTTTCCGAAGTCGGCGCAATTATTCTTTCCGTTTTGCGCGGTCCGCTCCTTCTGGTAATCGATGCCATGAAGGCTGTCGTTGCGTGGTTTGAAAAAGTAATTACGGCGCTTCGTGAACGCCTCGGGCCGGTTGGAGAATTAATCGAATCGCTGCTTTCTAAAATACGAGATAAATTTAATTCGTTTTATTCAATGCTTCCGGTTGGTGTTCGTGATTTTATAGGTTGGCTTGCCGGTGGCGGAACAAATGCGACGATCACCATGAAGCATGTCACCGAGCCTGGCGCCGGGATCGGCGGGGCCGCTCCATCTCCAACTGTTGAAGATAAATCTACAGCGACAACGGCCGCGATGGGCGGAAATGTTAAAATAGAAAACAAAGTGAATGTAACTCAGAAGATCGATGCCCGAGGGATGGACCCCGAAGTGGTTGGCAAAAAGGCGGGTGCCGGCGTGAAACGGGCGATGGACGATTCCAAGAAGGAAAAAGAAAAAGATACGGCCCGAGCATCGCAATAGGAGTTGACGAATGGGATGGGGAAGTTTGGCTTTGATTTTGAAATCACCGACGATGGTGGAATTTCGCCCATTGGACAAGCCCGGTGGAAAGGAGATTGGCGAAGGATATACTGGATCGATGAACGACATGGCCGAAGCAGCAAGCGATTATTTCAGCGGTGGCGAAGGCGCGAATGGAAGCAAGGTCATCGTTCTGGATTGTTCGCTTGAAGAGGCTCATTCGTCCGAGGCGGATATCACGCTTCATCCGATCGAAGATGGATCTGAAATCACGGATCACATAAAGAAGATTCGAGACGGGTTAAGCATTCGCGGTTTGATTTCCGATTCGCCGATGCAGAGCATCGTTGAGACTGTATTGACTGGCGGTTTTGATGTTGGATCGATAACGACGATCGGCGGTAATGCGCCACCGTCTAAAGAAGCATGGGAATCGCTTAAGACCATGCAGGAAAATGGAACAATTTTCAATATTATTACAGGTCTTGAAAAATATAGAAATATGGCGATCAAGACGATATCGACGACAAAGACGAAAGATGTTGGAGAAGCGATTATCGTTGAAATTGAATTTCAGAAAGCTCGGGTTATCGATACCAGCGGACAATCGATGGACGGCACGGACGAAGAGCCTGACTATGGGCCACTTGGCGCAATCGGAGAAATCGATCCTGTTCTTTTATCCCAGGCTCTTGTATTCATTGCAACGATGACATGGGCTTATGTTGAGGCATATACATAATGGACGATATGTACGAAGTTCCGATTCCGTGGAAACCGGCGAACAAAACTTTTATCACGACGCTCAACGACGAGCGGTATCGGTTTCGGTTCGCATGGAATCGGCGTGCCGAAATATGGACGATGAGTCTGTTGACCCCGGATGAAACTCCGATTTTGCTTGGATTGCCAGTTCACCTAAATTGGAGCTTTTTGGACTCGTTTCGTCATTTGGAAACGGCGCCACCGGGAAATTTGATCGCGATATGCGTCAACGGATCGCACGTTGCGCCTGGCCGATACGAGCTTGGAATCAATAGAAGGGTACGGCTTTATTATGAGCCTGTTGTTTCAGCGTAAAATAAAGCTTGAAGTCGGCAAGTCCGGGAGTTTTTCGGATGTCGTTTTGAAAGCGACAAACGAGAATTCCTCGTTTGATATTTCGTTTGACGGTGAAATGACCGCCGAGCCTGAGCCGAACGTAATGACCATAAGCGTTTTTAATTTATCGCTAAAAACGCGGATGATCATTGAAAATGCGGAGATGGCCCGATTGTCCTTTGGATATTGGGATTCAGAGCCTTCACAGATTTTTGTTGGAGATATTGTGTTTGCCCGGTCCGAGCATGTTGGAGTCGATTGGACCACATCGATTACAATTGCGGACGGGGGCCGTGCTGTAAAGTTTGGCAGGATCAATCGAACATTTAATCCCGGAACGACATACCAGTTTTATTTTTCAGAGCTTTGCAAGTCATTTAATGAATCATCGGATGTTATTTCAAAGTTGACTTTTTGGGAAAAGAATGCATCGGTTTTCGAAAAAAACATGACCAGCGCATCGAATGAAATTGAGGATTATCAATATTATGGAAAGAAAAAAAACAAGAAGAAAAAGCCATCTCCGACCATTTATGCCAATGGACTGACGATCAATAAAAAGACGCGACGTGCGCTTGATGATCTGTGTAATAATCATAGTCTTTTATGGTTTGTTCATTTTAATTGTTTATATGTTATTCCAAAAAACGACAATACTATAATGACAAGTCAGGCAGTAAAACATCTCGATAAAAAAGTCGGGATGCTGGAAACGCCGTCGAAGCTTGAAGATGGAGCATTGACTTTGAAATCGCTGATCCTGCCTGGAATTCAACCGGGCGGTGGAATCGATGTTCAATCTGACATTCCCGATATGATCGGGCAATATCGCATATCGAAGATTCGAGTTCGCGGAAGCAATTTCGAGAACGACTGTTATTATGAGATGGAGACTTTCGCGCCATGAGTCAAAGTATCCGCTCCACAAATATGATTCGGATTATCAGGCACGAAATAAAATCGTATTTGATGGAGCTTCACACATCGCTCCCCGGCGAAATCGTACAATATGATGCTTCAAAAAAAATAGCGCGAGTTAAGGCGCACTTCAAAACAACGCTTCCAAACGGATCAACAGAATCATTGGCCGAGCTTGTGAATGTTCCGGTTAAATTTCCTCAAACACATGGGTTCATTTTTGAGTGGGCTCTGATTCATGGAGACCTGGTTGAAATATCGTGTTCCGAGCAAAGTCTCGACACATGGATACAGCAGGGGTCCGAAGTGGATACGCTGGATACCAGGCGCCATGATCTGAGTGATGCCACATGTGCTCCTACTTTTAATATCGGATCGCAGAAGGCGGCCGCCGATCCACTTGATCCGACATCGCTGAATGTTCGAATTGCGAGGATCGACGATCCTGGATGCGCGATAAAATTGAAACCAGATGGAACGGTGGTTTTGGAAACTCCGACCGCCGTTAAACTATTTGCCGAAACATCGTCAAGTTCGCCATTGCCGCAAGAGGCTTTTCATACCTGGTTGCAAGCTCTATTCGCTAAGATTCTTGTTTTCCTCCCGAAGCTCGGATCGATCAAAGTTGGAGGCGTTCCGGCCGATGCGACATTCCCGGCCGATGTGGTTCAGCTTATTTCCGATTTGACGGATCTGCTGAACCAGTTTGTTCAAGATGCGCCGCCACCTGGCGGAACGGGGATAGGGTATGGCTGTAAAAGCACGGGAGTTTATATACCATGAGTGGAGAGATTTTAACATTGGCCCTCGATCCGGATTCCGGTGATATTCTTCTCGACGAGGACGAGGAAGGAAACCCGATCGGCGGCGGATATGTGTATGAGGATGCCGATACGATTGTTCAAATGTTGAAGTGCCGACTTCAGATGTTTTATGGAACGTGGTTTCTCGACACCACGGCCGGCGTCCCATATTACGAGGATATTTTAGGCAAGGACGCGAACAAACCCGATCCGACAAGGATCAATGCTGTTTTAGTCGATACGATTTTGGATACTCCGGGAGTTATTGCCTTTTCGAATGCAATCGAATATGATTACAACAGTAGCACTCGTAAGTTGAGTTTTTCGTTTGAAGTCAAGTCAATTTTTGGCCTTATTTCACTTGACTCAAGTTTCTTGTCCGGTGGGGGTATTTGATGACTGATTATGGTGTGAACACAAACGGTTTTACCAGAAAGACGTTCGCCGAAATTCGCGCCGACATTGAGTCTAATGTTCGCGCAAAACCGGCATTCGGCCAAAAAATCAGCCTCACAGAATACGATCCGCTCGGTCAGGTTGTCGGCGTCATGACCGACCAATTCGACCAATTATGGACGCTTTTTGAAGCGCTATTCAACGGACTATGGGCGCACTCCGCGGAAGGGTTTGCTCTGGATGCGGTTTGTCAGTTGCTCGGTATTTTCAGACTTCAGCCGACAAAGACGGTCGTCGTCGCACAATTGGAAGGCGATCCAAATGAGACGATTCCAGCCGGACGGTTGGCAATGACTGATGACACAAATGACGTTTATGAGCTTCAATCGGATGTTCCGCTCGGTCCGGACGGGAAAGGAAGCGGGACGTTTCTGGCACAGGAGGCGGGCCGCAAACAGTGTCTTGCCGGCCGCCTGAGCCTAATCGTCACTCCGCATGTATTTTGGGACTCTGTTGTAAATTTGATCGATGGAATACCCGGAAACAATGTTGAGCTTGATGATGAGCTTCGTGCTCGACGTTTTCGATCGCTTCAGGCGAGTGGATCATCCACGTGCCAAGCAATTCAGTCCGCTCTTCAGCAGGAAGTGGAAAATGTCACCGATGCGCTTGTAATTGAGAATGATACCGATTCGACGGACGCGGACGGACGGCCTATGAAGTCGGTTGAGGCGATGGTGTTCGGCGGCGAGCACGACGACATTGCAGAGAAGTTGTGGGAACACAAGCCGGCCGGAATCAAGATGTTTGGAAACACGACAGCGATCGTCTACGACTCCCGAGGGTACGCGCACAGCGTTGACTATTCCAGGCCGGTCGAAACAGGAATCTGGATGCATGTCAAAATTGTCGTCGGTCCTGAATTCACGCAAGGCGCAAAACAAAAAATGCTCATCACCATTGATACGGATACGGACGGCGATTACGAATTGACGATCAACGAATTCACATTTTCATATGCCGCTTTTGGAAAAACGCAGATTGAAATCGCGGCCGCGCTGGTCGCCGATATCGAAAGCGGAAAGGCGCTTGCCGATCGGTGGTCGCCGACGACATGCACGGATAACTTGGATGGATCATTTTCAGTCGAGTGCGATTATAAAGGCGTACCTTTGCTTTTCACGATCGACGCCGACAAAATGAGCATCGAAACTGAAACTCCACTTTTCGGCGATCAGCAGCAGATTATCGAGAACATCGTCACATTCGCCGAGACGTACCAACTCATCAATGTTGACGTTCGCAGGTTTCTGTATTTCGAGCCGGTCGGCGACGTTGACAATGTGTGGGGTGCTGAGATTTATCTTGGCGTCGATCCGGCGCCTGTCGGAACGGCCAATATCACCATTCCACAAACAGGAAATACCTCGGAAAAAGCACTGGTTCCGTCAACAAGAATAACGGTCGAAATTGTAACTTCGCTTTGAGGATGAAATGCCGATTCCGGATGTAAAAACAGACCAGGCAGCCGAGGCCACTGGACGGCTGACCGATCCGTTTAAAAACAAGCCGCGCATCAAGGCTTTTGTCGAGGCATTCTGCGAGGAGTGCGCCGATCTGGAATCGCTCGGGCAATCCGGGTTTTCGAAATTGCTTCTCGACAATGCCGAAGGAGAAATACTTGATCTTTGGGGCGAGACAATGGGTCTTCCCAGAGATGGGCGATCCGATGACGAATACCGGGCCGACCTTCGAGGATGGGTCGTTTATTTGACGTCGAACGGAAATCCCGAATCGCTAATCACCCTGCTCTTGCTCCTGGCGTATTCAACAGACGACATGGACGGCGCCGATGTGTGGCTTATGGAATATTCGCCCGCTCATGTGATTATGGTATTTGATGGAACGTACTTCGACGGTCCACGGATGACAAAGTGGCTCGATGATGCTGCATGCGCTGGAGTGAGCGTAAAGCTTGTTCATTACGATCCGACCAGTCCTCATTTTTGTTTCGACGGCCCGGACGTTGACCTCGATGGCGAGGCAGATGACGACAGCGGATTCGATACCGGACTATTCGCGGATTTGATCGATCTGCATTAAGGGAGAAGATTATGGATCAACGACCTGAAATTACTCCGGATTGGGCGTATGGGCCTGGTGCTCTTGTTTCTGAGCCCGAATTGGCGAAACGCATGGAAGGATGGGTTTACAAAGAACCGCCTCCATCGTCATATATGAACTGGATTCAAAAACGGACAATGGAGTTTCTGAAATACCTGGACACCCGATTTGATAGTTCGACGCTCATGGCCGGAAGATATTCGGGCGGTGACATTCAATATGATTCAGTCGCGGGCGAATTTCAAATATCGGATGGCACTCTCATTGCAGCGGATGGACAAATTTTCACGATCGGCGCACGAGTTTATGATTCGTGGACGCTGAATCCGCATCTGGTCGGCGACATGTTTCGGTTCGATGCGATCAAATATAAGATCGACTACGATGACCTTGAAGGCGACAGTCCGCTTTCGTTCGCGTACCACGAAGATATCGCATCGAACCCCGATCTTGGAACAGGATACACTTTGTTTTCTCTGGTCGCAGTGGTACAGGATGTCGCATACAATCTTTATGCCATAAATCAACCAGGACGAGCCGACGTTGCTTGGCGGAATTCGATTGTTGTTTCTTCTGGAAACACAAAGGAGACAAGCGAATCTCCATTACCTGGAATTTACAATATTCAGGAATCGATTAATCACCTGGCCGAGATGGGAGGTGGCCGCGTCATTCTTCGCGGAGATTGGTTCGGCGATGAACAATGGGATGCTTGGAATACGCTCGGGCTGAGCGGGTCCGGGTTGTTCGCTCATGATCCTCCGATTCGAATGAAATCGGGCGTTGTGCTGGAAGGCGATTTTCGGTGTCTGATTCGCGGGCCAAATGTTGACGCGGATGTTTTGCTTGACGAGTTGATCCGGATGACCGGCGCGAAGAGCACATGCACGTTCCCGGACACTGAGAGCATTCAGGATTTGGCGCTTGACTTTTATGATTTCGGACATTTGAGCGTCATTCAGATTCTTTCCGGCGTCAACGCCGGATGGTATTTGATAAAGCAGATCACATCGGAGCATGTGGTTACGCTCTGTTCGATGAGCCGTGCGGACGTGACGATTACCGCTGGCGGCGGTGCAGTGGATTATGTCGTTTACATTGCCAATTCTGGCATCAGACATATCCGAACGAATTCAACCGAAAAGGCCATTCAGCGACATCTCATGGTTTCCCATACATTCGGATGTCACATCCATGATATGGCGATTCAGAGCGATCATGTTACTGATGATTGCGTTTCAGGAATCGACTTGAGCGATGGATACAATTATGGACTCCGGATGATCGAAAATTCAGTGAACGGCTGTTTCGAATGCGGCATTTTCAGCGATCCATCCACTGATCCGATGGACAAACTCATAATTGTAAATAACGATATCGACGTTTCATCCGCACATGCAGCATCTTCGGATGGAATCATTATCGCAACTACGCTTTCACCATCGTCCGGGATTCAATATGGTAATTCGGCGGTGGTTAAAGGTGCTGGAACAACGGAACAATATCCGGCTGGATACGGACTTCTCGGTTTGCCTTTTTCAGCGGAGCACGAATCCGATACTGGATATCATACGAATGATTTTATTGACACGCTCGCGGGTGCCGGACTTGTTCGAAATGTCAGGGCTCTGGACATCGAAAGTGGTGGAGTGCTCGCTGGAATGATCGATACTGCGGCGGTCGCCGCTCCCATTTTGAAGGCGCTCGTAACCGATCCAATCGGCCTGGATTACAACACGAGCGAATTTGACCTCGATACAAACCAGCTTATTTTGAAGGCCGATTCTATTGTTCCGGCGAAACTCGCCGATCGCGTTCCTTGGCTGCTTGCTTGCATTTCGTCGAACTCGAATGCGGATGCAGTAAGCGCCGATGCGATCATGCGCGAGGTCGCGCTGGATGAACTGGGGGTAAGTGAAGCTCCGGTTTATCTCGGTGCAGTTGCGTTTGATGTGACAACGCCTGGAACGTATCCTTGGAACGTTCGCAAAAATGCTGTTGGAAATTATCAAATCAGGCCGCCATGCACCATTATCGCCGGTCCAATTATCGCACCTAAATATGACAAAGACGACGTGACTTTCTCAATCCTCACAATATCCGTTTTTCGGATGGTCCATGTTACATGGAATGCAATCGGCAAGATTTGGGATATCTTTTTTGCCGATAAAGACGAGGCAGCAGCCGATTCGAATTTTCAAATAACATTTATGAAAAACACCATTTAAAGAGGTTTTTGATGGACGATTTTTTAGCGCAGAATTGGGGTGCGATAGTAGGAATCGTCGGGTCGGGTGGAATCGGCGGGCTTTTCCTTCTCATGGTGAAGATTCTTCGGGAGGTGCGCGGAGCGCATAACGAGGCGACAACCGAAATCGCAAAGGGTGTTGTCGGAACGGCGCTCGATGCTCGGTGGTCAAAGGAGCGTGATGAATCGGCCAAGATGTCAAAAGGCATAGCATCAACTGTTGTTCATTCGATTTTGGAGGATCATTGCATAAAGCAGCGATCATCCTGTATCGATGAATTTCATCGTGTTCATGGCCGACTCGATAATATAACGGAGAAGATCGGCGGTCTTACGGAGGCCGTCAAAAAAAATAATCACAATGGAGAAATCGAACGCATCGAGCAAAAGGTCGATGCGCTTGCCAAACAGATAATGGGAGGATGAAATGGTTTTGGAGAAGGGAGCAACCGGCGAAGAGGTGTACCAATTACAACACAGACTCGTCCGTCTTGGATATTGGTACGGCGGAAACATCAACGGAAAATTCGACGACATCACCGAAAAGCACTTGATGTATTTCCAGGAAACACACATCAACCAGGATGGGCGTTTTTTGCTTCCGGACGGAGTTCTTGGCCCAAAGACTCAGTGGGCTCTTGATAATCCTTTCGGCGCAAATCAGCGTAACTATATCGATGCGAAAATCCCGAACAACATTGGTGAAATGAGAACCCATATTTTGGAAATCGCGGTTCGAGAACGAATGAAAAACATCCGTGAAAATCCGCTTGGATCGAACGCTGGACCAATTTTAAAATATGGCGGGCAGCCTGGGTGGGCGTGGTGCGCTCTCTTCGTCTCGTGGGTATGGCGCGAGGCGCTTGGCGTTCATCGATTTGGAAAACAGGCGTCATGCCACAAGCTCTTTGATGTGGCAAAAAAAGAAAAGGCCGTTGTTCAAATAAAGGACGCGGTTCCTGGAGATGCTTATGTCATTCTCCACAAAAATGGAACGGGCCATACCGGCTTGGTTCTTCGAATGCCGCTGAAAGGCGACGATCGATTCAATACGATTTCAGGCAACGAGGCGAACCGCGTGAAACTTGGAACTCGCAGATTTGGCGATAAGGATATCGCCGGTGCCGTTCGAATCGTGGACATCGATGGACTTGGCGAGTGGGAACACGGCATTTTGGAAACCGCGTCAACCGAAACGGATTCGACAAGATAATTTTTTGGAGGTAAGTGATGGATGAGCAAAAGCAGAAATTCCAACTTCGCAACAGCACTGTCATCCTGTGTGTTGCGATCGTGAGCGTGACCACTGGTTTTCTGGTCGGCGGTCCGGCGCTTGGCGGTTTGATCGCCGGTGCGCTCGTTCCGTTCGTCTCTGGCGCTTTCGTTTACAAGTACAAAACAAAGCAACCCGAAAAGTAGGTTGACAAGTTACATTTTTATTTTGTAAGATCGGGTCATGTTCAAGCTCCCTTCCCGGCGGCGTGGTTGCTTCCGGTTGAACATGGCCCGATTTTTTTTGGAGTTGAAATTGCTTTCATCGATCATCATTCCAGTTTTCAAAAATGAAAAACAGATGATCCGGATTTTAGATCAGCTTAAAAAGCAGACATCAAAACTATTCGAAGTTATTCTAGTATCCGATGGCTGCGATCAATGTTTTCGCGCTGCAATCGATATTTTAATGTCATATCCATTTATGATTCAAGTCTATAATACCGAAATTACTGATAATTTTGCAGTTGCAGCCGCACGGAATCTCGGCGCGAAAATGGCAAATGGAGAGCAGTTTATTTTTCTCGATCCAGACGTGCTGATTCCGAAAGACATGGTTTCGAAATTCCAAGAAAAGCATGAATACGGTTATTTGATTTTAATGGCCATTGATTATGTAAATCCCAAAAAATATTCGGAAGTGATCCGGGCAGAGCAACGAATAGGCTTCAATAATCCCAATGCGCCGGCCAGTGGATTTCTAACACAATGTTCAGCCGTGGATCGAACATCGTTTATGATGATTGGCGGTTTCGATATTCGGCTCATTGGGTTTGGCGGATCGGACACAGACTTCGGGCTTCGGCATTATCGCCTTTTTCAAAAAGTCAAATATATCAAGGACACACGGTGCCGACACATCGGGCTTTCTTCTGGATTGAAGATGTCGTCACCATGGGATTTTTCAGAAGTAAAAAGGCGGATTCGCGAAAAATGGTATGATGATCCGGCAAACTGGATCGTCTTTTTTTCAACGAATCCGGCTGTTCGTTAGTATAGGAAAGTTTTTTCGATATCGATTTACAGAGTGATTTTTTTGAACAACAGCGCTAACAAAGAGCATAACTACTTGAAAACACGAAAGAAACAACCACTAACATATTCTCTAACATTCGGTAACGTGTCCGAACAAATAAGCGTTGCGCCATTTCTCCAGGAAAACGGACTCAAAAAAAGATGGCCTATACTATAGGAGATTAAAGCGGTGGCTCGAATAAAAGCGTTTGTTTCCACATGCTTTCGGTTTGAATCGACAATGGAGTGCATCTCGGCACTTGCCGGATTCGATCAGGGAATGGTGGACATCTGCGTTTACGATCAGACGCCTCCGATCGGTATGGTTCAAAAAGAGGAGCTTCAAGACGACGCGGCGAGCCTCAATGCTTTTTTGTCGGCCATGCTCAACTCAGGAATTATCTATCGGCTCGTAATGAACGGGCTCCATTCGCAAAGGGCAACATGGTCGAAGAATATGGCGTGGGCTCAGTTTCTCGCGTGGGTTTCGATGTTGCCGGAATCGGAGCGGGAATATGTGGCGATGATTGACAATGATGTGGCTCCATCCAGGTCGTGGGCAGACGAGTGCATAACGGCTTTGGAGAGCGACCGTGCCAGGGACGCCGGCATTTCAATTATTTCGCCCTATGACGAAACGCCGTGGATCGGCGACGACGGGAAGATGATCAGTTCGCGTATCGGGCATGTCGCAAACCTGGGCGGTGTGCAGGGTTGGATTCGGCAATGTGTGACCTCTAAATTCTGGTTCATGCGCGGCGATTTTCCGCTTCGCCAACAGCCGCTCGATTCGAACATCGATGACATCATTCCGGTTGTTTCGCCGGATGGCGGGTCATTTGTTTCGGCGGCGGTTCCGACAAGTAGATCCGTGATCTTAAATAGCCGTGAGGATCGAATGCCCACGGATTATTGGTACTGGCAAAGAATGCGCCAGGCCGGAAATCGCTTTGCGGTTCTTTACGATCCGCCGGCGCAAAACACAACCCCGCATGCTCGGTCCGCGAGAGCGATTATGAGCGGGATTAACGGACGGAAGGAAGATCAAAATGCCTGAATTCGAAAAAACCAATGCAGTTACCACTCAACACCCGGACAGGATTGCAATGTGATGTCGGACGCTGTACTTTTCAGAAACGGGATCGGAAATTTCGTCATGGCGACTCCGTTTTTTCAGAATCTCGATTCGCCGGTAATTTACATTCCACACGATGACCCGCGATTGGAGCCCATCAAGTCAATTTCGCTTTGGCCGGTAGTGCCATTGCAAGAAAAATCATTCGATCAGGGCAATCATTCTCGCGTATTTGTTTTGTGGTGCTGGCCGAATGATGTTCAGATCACCGGTAAATGCATCATTCGGCAGCCATCGCCGAATTGGGATGATGGCGAATATGAGCCCGAGTCATACTTGTCGCTGGTTTCTCCCTCGGTCCGCAATTATCACCCATCGGCGGTGCGCCTGGTTCGCGAGTGGCGATTGCATATCGGCAAGAAAGAACGTCTCGTTGCGATTTACAACGGGGCAAATCCGAAGTGGCTTCGGAAGCTATGGCCGGTCGATTATTGGATCGAATTATTGAAAACGATTCTCGCCAAATATCCAGACGTGCAGTTTGTACACCTCGGTGCGGGTTCTGAGAAGCATTTCGGCGCGGCGCTTGCGGCGGTCTTTCGAAATAAAGTCTGGACCTTTGCCGGCGAATTATCAATGGCGGGTTCAGCCGATGTCCTTTCTCAATGCGCTTTTGCGATTGGAAATGACACAGGGCTCATGCACGTTGCCGATGCTGTCGGGTGTTGCGGTGTGGCGATATTCGGATCGACAAGCTGGTCAAAGAATAGATCGGCGAATGGAAACATGGTATTGATAAAAGGTGATGGAGGAGGCTGTGCGAATTATCCATGCTTCGGTACGCGTGAAATGTGGCAGTGCAAAGACGGCGCTGTATGCATGGCGGCGATAAAGCCTGAACAGGTTGTCAAGGTGGTGATTGATGGATTTCTCAAAAATTCCGAGAGTGTATCTAACGCTCAAGTGTAATTATGCGTGTTCGTTTTGCGTTTTGAAAAAGACAAGACGCAAGGTCTTAATTCCTGGCAGTAAGTGGATTCGCATTTTAAACAGACTGCCTGGAGATTCAGTTATTCTGGCTGGTGGCGAGCCGACATTGCATCCGGACTTCAAAGAGATCATTTGCGGATTGCGTAATAAGCGCATTTTAATATATTCGAACATGTCGTTTAAAAAATCACTTTTTGAGGGCATCGATAAGAGCCTCGAATTTTACTCGTCGTTTCATCCCGGAAATAAGTTGACGAGCGGCGTGGCCATTGAACTAATAAAATGGTTGGAGAGCAAAGGTCATAAAGTCACAATTCACATAAACGAGGCAAACGGCGATGTTCAGCCTTATGTCCGCGCTTTTGCGCGTCGAAAAATTGCGCTCAAGGTTGAGCATGATTTGTTTGAGCGAATCGAATGGAAATCGATGGAGCCCGAAGGCGAAGTGACGTGTACTTATCCGCGTCATTATATCGGGCCGGACGGACTGAGATATATTTGCGTTGCGAAACTTGAAAACGGAGACCCGACCGGAGTGGTGGAGGGAAACGACTTTCCAGCGGTTCAGAAATGCGCGATGTATGGGCAATGCAATGTCTGCGATGTCGTGATTCATAAAATTACACATCTCGCTCCTGCTCCTGCTCCTGCTCCTGCTCCTGCTCCTGCTCCTGCTCCTGCTCCAATTCAAGAAAAAAAAGCGGAGATGAGCGTTCAAGAAAAGGTCGAATCGTATGGCCGGGATCATTGGCTCAAAAATAAGATGTGGGAGTCGGTCTATTCTCCAAAGAAACCCTGGCACCTGAAAAGGTTGAAAGCCGTTATTGACAACATCGAAGGAAAAGAGGTTCTTGATGTTGCTTGCGCGACTGGCGAGATTACCGAGGCGATTCGTGAAAAGCTGCATCCCACACGAATCGTCGGATATGAGGGAAGCGTTGCGGTGATCGCCAAGGGCCGCGAATTGCATTCGAAGATAGAATTTATTCACGGGCTGGTCGAGGATTTACCGTTCGAACCCGCATCGTTCGACTCCATTCATGCGGGTGAAATTTTAGAACACGTCGCCGATCCGGAAAATTTTGTTTCAAAACTAGCTTCGATCACCAGGCGCCAACTGATAATTACGACTCCGACGCAGCAGGTCCGCGATCCCGGACACGTTGCGATTTTCACCGAGGCCGCGTTGCGTGATTTGCTTGGTAAATATTTCGATGAAATCGACATCATCGATGCGGAACGCACGTTCGTTGCGGTATGTCGAAAAGTGCAGAAAAAAAAACTTCTCTTCGCCATTGACATAGGGAGCCGTGCCAAGGGCGACTGGTCGCAGAGTCTGTATCTGGCACGGTCAATGGTTGCGGCGGGGTACAGTGTGGATTTGGTGTTCGACGGCCCTAAATCGGATCACGACTTCGCGATACCGAATATTGATGGTGTAACGTTCCAGAAGGTTAGCTATGTGCAGGAAACCGCGCTGAAATGGTATGAAGCCAGTCGTCATCATCGTGTCGTTGTTCGTGGTCCACGCTTAGCACGCGCTTTGATCGGAAGGGTACCGCGCGATCGCCTATTCGCATATATTTATGGAAGCCACCTCAGCGCGAACCATGGATCGCTTGAAGAGGTTTGGGGCGGCGTATCGCGGGTGCTGGTGCAGGGTGAAGGTCAGCTCTATCACATAAAAAAACTAGGGCTCGATACGGCCATCTGCGTACCAGTACCATGCGCGATCGATTGCGATGCCCTAGCGCGTAACCTAGTGGTGGGATATGTCGGATCGCTTTACGAGCCTCAGTGCGTTGATATGATAATCGATGCTGTTTCCATCGCACGTCAGAAAGTGCCCTGCCAACTTGTAGTGGTTGGTTTCGAGGTCACACGTGGAGACGGAAGGACGCGCTTTCAGAAGCGGCTGGTTGAACGGCTGGCCGAAACAGATTGGATCGAGTGGATACATTCATTTCCGCACGACAAGCTGCGTCGGGTATATTCTCGCCTAGATGTAATGGTTTCATTGTTTGATCCCAACCGGGAAATGAAACGTGATTTCAATGACCGACTCATAAAGACGAAAACGCTTGAAGCAATGGCCTCAGGGACGCTCGTAATCACAAACAGATCATGGGGAAACGTGTATCTGCTCGGCGATGACTATCCGTATTATGCCGAGAATCCAGAGCAGGTCGCGGCGCACATCGTCGCGCTTTCATCTCATCGATCGGAGATTGTGGAAACGGGCAAAGTGCTTATGGATCGGGCTCGCGCATGGGATGTGCGTGAAATCGGAAAGCAACTCAAGTCGGTCATGGAGTAACAAATGCCGAAATGCCCGATATGCGGAAACGTCGTCGACACATTTTTAACCATCGATACGGGCGCATCGCGGAGAATCGGCGCTGTTTGCCCGTCATGCAGATCATTGGAGCGGCATAGGGTTCTGTGGTTATATTTGGAGCGTGAAACCGACTTTTTTTCAAAGCCTCGAACCGTGCTCCACTTTTCGCCGGAAGCTTGCCTGGAATCGAGATTGCGAGCGCTTTTCGGAGAGCGATATAGGACGGTGGACCTTTCATCTCCTGGTGCGGATATCGTGGCAGACATTCGGTCATTGCCGATTGCTGGCAATTCGATTCACTTTATTTTATGCAGTCACGTTTTGGAGCACGTCGAAAACGACGCCAGCGCATTGCGCGAATTGCTGCGTGTGCTCGTTCCAGAAGGCGTGGCGCTGATCTTGGTTCCAACTCGGCCAGGTTCCAAGTTCGAAAATCCTGAAATTACGGCCGCCGGTCCGGAGTCGCGGTTGAAGCATTATGGACATCCCGACCATGTGCGCTGGTACGGCGACGATACCCGCGATTGGTTTGCTTCGCTTCGCAGGGGTTCGACTGCGAAGCCGTAAAATATGCGACCATTCTCGGACGCGAAATCGCCGATCTCCATGCGTTGAGCGGCGAAACAATTTTCGCTTGCACGAAACCGCGAGGCGCAAAATGAAAGTCGTTCCGATCCGGAAACATTCGAACCCATATTCAGGTCAGCCGTTGGAGGACAAAAGCCTCCTCTTAAAGCTTTCCGGCGGTGTGGGTGAGATCATCATGCTTTCGGGAGTGCTCCGAAAGATTCGAATGTCGAATCCTTACGCCAGGATCACATTAGCGAGCGATGCAGCATATTCGGATGTGGCCGGCGCGATTCCGGTGCTGTCCGGATTCCTGCCGATCCAGAACGGATACGAGCCTCATGATTACGTTCGCGATCTGGACGATGCGATTGGGAACGCAAATCCGGGAACACATCCGGCCGATGCGCTTGCAGCCGGCTGTGGGTTTAAATTGATGCCGAAGGAACGGGCGCCTGAATGGTTCCCCGATCGGCGATGGGCGGAACGGGCAGTCGAGTATTTACGACGCGTTGTTCCCGAGGATCGGCATTCGTGGTCGATTGCGGTGGTCCAGGCAGCGGGCATCGATCCGGATTTTCTGTTTGATGTCCTTTCCGGCCTGGTGGCCGAAAAGGTGATTCCGGTGGCGGTTGGTCGCCCGGGCGATTTGAAACGACCTGGCCCGGGCGATTTGAAACGACCTGGCCCGGGCGTTGTGAACACATGCGGGTGTTTCCCGTTTCTCTGGCACTCGATCGGCGCGGTGGTTGCGGCAGATGTGTTTCTCGGGCCGCCATTTGGATTAATCCATGCGGCGGGGGCGGTTGAAGTGCCGTCAGTGGCATTCTGTGGCCGTTTATCGGCCAATACGAGCCGGACATCGACCGGAGGCGAGAAAGTGCCTCAGAATCGAATGTCGTGCGCCAATCCAGTATCACAGTACCAAGGATGCGTATCACTTGGGCGCGATGGAGCATCGGTTTCGCCAGACCAAGCGATCCAGGCGATTCTGGACCGTTTGAAATCCTGATTTTCCCGAAAAATCCGCATTAGAATTATGAGATTGTGCGTCAACACCGCAACATCTTGTGGTCCGGTGCGGCAATTTATCCACCCCTTGCGCTATAAAAATCGAAAAATAATTTAAAAATTTCTTGACATGCCGGTTGAAATGTCGTATATTGGCATCATGGAAAGAGAAAGAAACACCCACCGACGAGGAATCCGCCGAATGACCCGCCGATTTACCAGCCTCCAAACGACGCCCGCCCCTCGAGGGCGGGTGCTCGCCTTTTTGCTTTTTTTGGCGGCGGTGGCGGCAATGGTGACGATCGGGTGCCTTGTGGTCCACCATCGGATGTCCGGTAGCACAAATTTAAACGGCGTATGCCATGATTGCCCACCGGACGGGCAAAGATTCGATAATCAAAAAAATATTAAAAAAGTTCTTGACACGCAGAGGGCGAAATCTGGTAGATTACGCACAATAGGGATATCCATGACCGTTGCCGGTTTGCCCTTTCGGGGCATTCCGGGAGCGATTAACCCGAACCGAGGAGAGGGGGTAACAAATGACTTTCGCTGAATGTTTGGAACGTCTTGACAGGGACGGATTGCTCGTATGGTCTGGGCAATATCCGGGCGCCCAAAAATTGATGGGCAAAGCATTACGGGAAAAGCTTGAAAACTGGGGCGTATGGTCTGGGCTTGGCGGATATGCAGACCGGCCGGCGCGTTTTTCGCGGCATGGTATCTGTCTTCCTATCGAGGGTTGTATTTTGTATGACCAGGCGCCCGAATTCTGGTTTGTGGACAAAGAGAGGGTTTGATTATGCCCATTATTAACCCGGATACAATCCCTGTACTTGTTACCATGCTTGGGTGTGGCTGGGGCGTTTGGAAGCTACACCAGCGCGAGCAAGAAAAGCGGGAAAGAATCCGCGAGAGTGACCGGGTAGATACGGAAACATCGGGTGCATGGGCGGCGACGAAGAAGGAAGCTCGAAAACTTGCCTTTGATACAATCTTTGCAGTTTGGGGGAGTGGGTGGGAATTGCGATTAAACACCCCGGATGGACCCGAATATTATTCGTAATCGTTGCCGGTTTGCCCCGATAACAGGGGCATTCCGGGAGCGATTAACGCCAACCAAGGAGATGGACTATGGGATTCAAATCATTTTGCGACTATCTCGCCGTAATTTTTACAACCCCGAGCGAATGGGAAATTTGCGGTAGTTATTTCAAACACAAAAACTCCAAGATCGGCGACAGGGCCACGATCGGCTACGGGGCCAAGATCGGCGACGGGGCCAAGATCGGCGACGGGGCCAAGATCTGCGACTGGGCCAAGATCTGCGACGGGGCTACGATCGGTAAAAATGCCAAGATCGGCGACGGGGCCACGATCGGCGACGGGGCCACGATCGGCGACTGGGCCAAGATCTGCGACGGGGCTACGATCGGTAAAAATGCCACGATCGGCGACAGGGCCACGATCGGCGACAGGGCCACGATCGGCGACTGGGCCAAGATCTGCGACGGGGCCGTGATCGGCGCGGGGGCAAAATTCGAAAAATCGCCGCTGCAAATCCAGGGGTCGCGGCACCTGGTGTGTCAGTATGACAACCACGGTAATGTAGCCGTGGGGTGCAAAGTTCACCACGTCAATGAGTGGTTGGTCAACTACCATGAGATTGGGGTAGTAAACGGCTATACCAATGTCGAGTGCGAGGAGTACCTCGCATATTTTAAGCTTTTTAAGGAGGCGCTCGGCAAATGAGCGAATTCACGTGTCGATGCGGCGAGATCATGACGCCTGGTGAGCCATGCCCCGAATGTGGAGCAAAACACGCATATCGGATGGACGGGCGCACGAATCGCGAAATCGAGGCTCGCGAATATTACGATGCAAAGCGAGAGAAGGATGAGGATGAATAAATCAAAACGAAAGGGAGCAAGCCAATGAGCGAATCGCAACGAATCATTAAATTGCAGGGTGAAAACGTCCTGCGCCTCCAGGCGTTCGCCTGTGAGCCGGACGGAGCACCGATGGTGCTGGTCGAGGGTAAGAACGGCGCTGGCAAAACGACCATCTTGCGATCGATTGAGATGGCGCTTTGCGGTGGCAAGGCCATCCCGGACGAGCCGATCCACAAGGGCAAGGCGAAAGGCCGCATCCTCATGGAGACGGACGATTACCGGATCACGAGGACCTTCTCGCAGAAGTCCACCGCGCTGCTCGTCGAGGCGAAAGGCGGCGACGGCAAATTTAAAAAAGTCCCGCAAAGCCCGCAAGAACTTTTGAACACATTGACCGGCGCTCTGAGTTTCGATCCTCTGAGTTTCGCGATTGCGAAACCAAAAGAGCAGGTCGAGATGTTCAAGTCGGCGCTCGGATTGGACTTTACCGAAATCGACGAACGGCGGGATCAGGCATATAGCGACCGCACCGACGCGAACCGCGAATTGAAAAAATTGGAGGCGCAATTCGACGCGATGACCGCGCATCGGGATGCGCCGGAAGAAGAGGTTTCGGTTTCAAAGCTCACCGACGAGCTTGCCAAGCGTCAAGCGGCGAATCGAGAAAACGAAGCCAAACGCAATCAGGCAGCCGACATGGTTAATGCTGCGATGGCGAAACAAGGGATCATTTCGGACATCGAAGCCGCCGATGGACACAACCTCGCGACGATGGAAGAAAACGCGAAGGAACTCGATGCGCGGCTCGCTGCGCAACGCGCGGCAATCGAGATTTTCAAGGCAGGCGCGGCCCTCAGAATCGAGGCCGCGAAAAAAGAAGCTGCTAACGCATTCACCGAAGCGGAAGCGGCTGAAATCGGACTTGTCGATTTGAACGATCAGGATGAGGCTGAAATCATCGATCAAATCAAAAATGCCGAGTCGGTCAACTCCAGGGTCCGAGCCAATAAGAAATACGCGGAAACCATGAATGAGATCGCCGAAGCGAAAGCGAATGCCGACGCGCTCTCAGAAACGATCACCGCATGCGACCAGGCTAAGGCAGATGCTATATCATCTGCAAAGCTCCCGGTGGATGGGCTCACTTTCGATGAAACGGGCGTCAAACTCGATGGTCTGCCATTCGACCAACTGTCGAAGGCGCTGCAAATCAGGATCAGCACGGCGATTGGGCTTGCTCTGAATCCAAACATGCGGATCATGCTGATCCGCGACGGATCGCTGCTCGATGATGGGAATCTTGAAGTCCTGCGCGAAATGGCGATCAACGCAGAAGCGCAGGTATGGATCGAAAAGGTGAGCAACGATGAAAGCGTAAAAGTGCTGATCGTCGAAGGGAACGAGGAATAACGATTATGGCGGTTAGGGTGGAATGGATTGAAGTATCGGTTTCGAGAAGACGATACTTTGTCGGGCATCGGTTGCCTCGCCCGACATCTCTCCTTGGCAATCCTATGGCCGGTTCGACTCCGGCCAGCCGCCTTTATAATTCGAAAGGAGAAATGCAATGACCGAAAAACACTTTCCTGCAACGCCATCCGAACGCGATGAATTAAATCGTGTCCGCGAAATTCAGGCTGCGCTCGACGCCGAACATGAGCAATCGAAAAAAGAATCCATAAGCGACAGCGAATCGGCGTGGAAAGTCAAGGCGACCATCGCGCTTCGGAAGCTGGACGCGGCGCGGGATGAGGCGCACGGCAAGTGCACATCGTGCGCGAAATTCGCAACCAAAGAGTGCGGGCCGAACACATGCCCGCTCTATTATGTGTCGGTGATTATTTTATGACCTGGGCCAATATCAGCATCAAGAAGGATTCGCTTTTCGTTGAAGGGAATACCTTCGACGTGAAGGATGCGCTGAAACGCATTCCAGGGTCATGCTGGAAAGGCACTCAGAAGGCGTGGACTTTTCCGCGAAGCCCGATGAGCGCATCCAGGCTCCGAGATGTGTTATCCACACATAATATTCGGATAAACGGATCGACCGGATTTGAAAAGCTTCTTTCGATCCACGAACGTATCACAACGATCGCGGCCGCAAAAAAGGATGCGCTGGACCTGTCGCCGATTCCGATCACGAAAACAAAACCCTGGCTCCACCAGCTTCGTGCGTATCACTTCGCCCGCGAACTGGAATCGTGCATGCTGGCGATGGACATGGGCACCGGCAAAAGCAAGGTTGCGGTCGATTTGATTTGCAACCACGAAACCGAAAAGCCGGTCCAGGCGATCATTGCATGTCCGCGATACGTGGTTCCGGTTTGGCCGCGACAATTTGATTTTCACGCCGGCCGTGAAGTGGTGATTTGTGCGCCTGACCACGGCGCGGTTCCAAAAAGACTGGAACGGATCATTGACGAGCAACGAAGGGCGGTCGCGCTTCGGCTTCCGTTTGTCGGCGTCATCAATTACGAAATGACGCTTAACGAAAATGTTCAAAATTTTCTGGTCAACCAGGAGTGGGACTTTGGCATCTGCGATGAAAGTCATCGCATCAAAGCACCGAGTGGAATTGTTTCCAGATTCATTCGCGGAATGTTCCGACGACATTGCAAGCAAAGGCTCGCTCTTTCCGGTACGCCAATGCCGAATAACCCGCTTGATATTTGGGCGCAATATTACTTTCTCGATCCAGGAATATTCGGCACCAGCTATCACAAATGTCGCATGCAATACGCGATCTGCGATGAGTGGGGAAAGCCGGTTCAGTGGATGAACGAGCGCGAAATGCACGATCTGATTTACTCGATCGCGTATCGGGTAAGCAGCGACGTGCTCGATCTTCCTGAAGAACTCCACATCGAGCGAACGTGTGAATTCGAGGACTCGGCAAAGAAGATTTATCGCGACATGAAAAACAAGATGATCGCGGAACTGGACAATGGAGTTTTAACGGCCGCGAATGCCGGAGTTAAGTTATTACGACTTCGGCAAATAACATCCGGGCATCTTCCAAAAGATGAAGAAAATCCGAAAGACCGCGTTGAAATCAGCACGGCGAAACGTGATCTGTTTGCACAAGTTATTGAGGATTTACCAATTCATGAGCCGATCGTTGTTTTCTGTCAATTTCACCCGGACCTTGACAATGTTACCAAGGTAGCACAGGATCAAGGGCGAACGACAGCGGAACTTTCCGGGCGAATGCGTGACCAATCAGAACACAAGGCATGGGAACAAGGTGAACGTGATGTACTCGTCGCGCAAATCGACGCGGCACGGGAGGGGATTGATTGTACCCGCGCTCGATATGCGATTTATTACTCGCTCGGATATTCGCCTGGGGTCTATGAGCAGAGCAAGCGGCGTCTACTTAGGCCTGGGCAAACAAGAAATGTGATGTACTATCATTTGCTCGTTGAAAACTCGGTTGACGCTCTCGTTTATCGAGCCCTCGAACAGAAAAAGGACATCATCGATTATATTCTCGAAGATTTACGAAATGAAAGGGGGTGAGTCAGTGAATGATCTTTTAGTAAACACGAAAACAGCGGCGCATATCCTGGATACCAGCGATGGCATGCTTTCTTATTGGCGCAAGACCATCGTGAACGGCGAAACGGTCGGGCCGAAATACGAGCAGAATGGAAGCCATTTCTTCTATCGCATTTCGGAACTGATTCGGTGGTCTGAGGTCAAGCAAACGGAGGCGTCGGCGACGCATCAAAAGGTTGTGGATCGCGCTAATCTGGTCTTAAAGGAAAAAGGAGAGAACAATGAAGATGCGTGACGCCGGCGGCGAGGTATTCGTAATGCCGGAAATTGAAAAGCCGATTCCGGCAAAGCCGATCGATGAGCCATGGATCGAGGACGCTGAATTGGGAGCGGAAACGCTGAACGAAAAACTTCTGAACGAAGGTCCGGAACGTATGACCTTCGATCAGAAGTTGACGCTTTTTATCGAGGCTGCCGAAAAAAAGAAGGTCGCAGCGGCCGAGGTTAAAGAGGCGGAACAGGTGCTCGACTTGCTCATGGAGGACCTGGTGGATGAGTTCCTGGATCGCGATATCACATCCATCAAAAAATCTGGCAGAACGGTCTATTTTTACAAGCAGGGATGGGCGAAAATTCACCGTGACGACGAGGCCGATCCGAAAGGAAATCCCACAAATGACGAACGGTCCAGGGCGGTCGCCGCTTTGCGATCGGCAGGACTCGATGAACACATCACCATCGGGTATATGAGCCTTTCGGCTTATATGCGCGAAACGCTGAAAGGAGGAGAGCAATTGCCGCCGGAATTCGACGGCGCGATCGACTTCGAGGAGCGAACCTCGCTCCGTGTTCGAAAATCTTAATCAACAGAAGGGAGTAATCATGACAAAGACAGTTGAAACCACGGCTTTGATGAAGCCCGAGGACATCGCCGGACAATTCCCGGTCCTCGTGAGCGGATCGTCAAAGGCGCTCGACATTCTGCGTGAGCAGATGGACGATGACGACCTTTCAATCTTTTCACTCACGCGAATCGGCGTGATGCCTGGCGGCGTGAATCAATTCGCGATCAAACATCCGAGCGGCCGAGAGGAAAGCGCACAGGAGCTCATGGGTGTGATCCTGCTTCGCAGGAAAATGCGCGGGTATTGGCCGGACGGCCAGGAGCTTGGAATGCCGCCCTCGTGTTTTTCGGATGATGCGAAGATCGGCGTCGGCGACATCAACGGAAGCGGCGACATTGAAACGCGCCGGTGTAAGACCTGCCCGATGGCGCAATTCGGAAGTGCATTGAAAAACGGGCAGCGAACGAAAGGTCAAGCTTGCCAGTTGCGGAACATCCTGTTTTTCATGCGCGAAGGCAATAAGGGGATCCCCGATCTCATCAACGCATCGCCGACCAGCGCCGGCGTCATCCAGGGGTACATCATGGAGATGGCCGGCGAGGAGATGTTCGCGCATCACGTCGTCACGAAAGTGAAATTGATAAAGGAGAAGAACGATGCTGGACAACCCTACAGCGTGATGCAGTTCGAAAAAATCGGCGTTCTCGATCCGAAGCTCCAGGCCGGATCAAACGCAATCCACGAAGCCATTCAGAAACTTTTCAGCAATACGAAGATCGATGCCGAGGCAGCGGCAACGATCCTGAGCGACGCCACCCCAAACGACGAGGAATAATCGCCTGTGTCGAAGCCGGAATCCACACAAGCCGCTCGGTTTCTCGGTGAATTGTTCGCCGAGATTCCGAGCGGCCATCGGCTGCTGATATGGGAACTTGAAACAAAAAAGAGCTTTTGGTTCGCGGATACCCGCACTGCCGCAAGATTCGCGGACGGCAAAAGTGACATATATGTTGGGTGTGCTCTTTCGCCGCGCGAGCATGGACCGGCGCGAAGATGCCCAGAAAAGGAGGTTTCAGGAATAGGCGGCGTGTGGATCGACTTGGACTATGGCAGCGCCGGCCATAAAAATAAAAATCTCCCACCGACAATTGAAGATGCTACATCTCTGCTTTCGAAACTGATTCCGCCGACCGCCGTGGTTCGGACAGGATATGGCGTTCATGGTTGGTGGCTATTTAAAGAGATGTGGTTATTTGAAAATCACGATGAACGGACAAAAGCTGCATCGCTCGTTGATCGATGGCAGCAGACCATACGCATGCTTGCAAAGGAGTGCGGATGGGAAGTGGATTCAACGCATGATCTCGCACGCATCATGCGGATTCCAGGAACATTTAACGCGAAAAACGATCCGCGATTGGTCGTGAGCATCGATGATGCCGCAACTGACTGGACGCGGCGATATAATCAGGACGATCTCGAACGGTTCATCCCGGAAAATATTGAGGCGAATGCAAAAATTGCAGTTCAACAACAAATAAATCGAAACGGCGAACGTTGCACCATTGTTGGATTCCCAGATGTGACGATTCGTCCGGATCGCGGGCCGAGCCCGCAAAAGTGGAAAGTGCTGCAAGCCGCCGACGATCGGGTTTCTGCAACGTGGAATAGAAAACGGCGCGATCTGAATGACACATCGGCAAGCGGCCATGACCTATCACTTGCGTCATTCGCGGTTCAGGCAAATTGGGCGGATCAGGAGATATGCGATCTGCTTGTCGCATGTTCGATACATCACGGCACCGAAATAAAAACCGCGCAATATTATGCGCGGACCATCGGACATGCCCGCGAGTTTCGAAAACAGGCGCATGCTCAGCAGGAAATTCATGATCTCGTAACATTCGGATCGACCGAAGGCGTGAACAAGGAAGACCCGATTGCCGTTCGAAAAAAGGCATTGGACTCGCTTTCCAAGCGGTTCGGCATTCAGATTGACCGCATCGTAAAATACACAACAGACCCGCCAAATTACAGACTTGAAACGAATTGCGGATCGATCAATTTGGGAGAGGTGGAAAACCTCATTGAGCAAACCAGATTTCGACGAAAAGTGGCAGCGGCGGCGGATAAAATAATTCCACCGCAATCTAAAATAGAGTGGGGCATCACGTCGCAGCTTTTACTTGATGCATGTGAACACATGGACGCTGGCGACGACGCAACGGAAACGGGACTTATGAAAACGTGGTTCATTCAGTACCTATCAGAGAAGCGCGTAAGTGACCAGGCCGAGGATGCGGTCATGCACCGGCGTCCGTTCTACAAGGATGGAATGGTCCACATCTTTTCGGTTGACTTCGCTTCGTGGCTTGTTTTGTCATTCAGGGAACGTGTCCAGCAGAAACAGCTTGGAGTGATGCTTCGTAATTTCGGCGCGGAGCCTAAAAACGTCCGTGTTGGCAATCGGGTAGTGAGTGTTTGGAAATTCAAGCCATTCGGCGAGTTCGTAATACAGGAGACTTTGATTTAATGGCTATTATGGAATTGAGAGTCTTTGGGCCACCCGGTACAGGCAAGACAACTCACCTTAAGGGGCGCATCGAGAAGGCCGTCGAGCTTGTCGGCGCGGATCGTGTATTGGTAAGCTCGTTTACCCGGGCGGCCGCTCGCGAAATTGCGTCTCGCGGAATTCCGGTGGATCGAGGCAACGTGGGAACGCTGCATTCGATTATGTACCGAGCGATCGGGCATCCTGATCTTGCCGAAACTCATATCGATGAGTGGAACAAGGACAATCCAACATATTTGATCGGCGAACAAAAACGCGGTAACGGAGAAAGCGCCCTTGACGAAGCAGCGCATGAACGAGCAGCGGGACAGAATATCGGCGATGTGTGCATCAATGCGATGAATCGGTATCGTGCTCAGATGATCCCGGAGGACGCATGGCAGGCAGATATTGCGCTGTTTGCCGAACGCTGGAATGACTGGAAACAGTCGAATGATTTTCTTGATTTTACCGATCTCATTGAAATCGGGCTCCACGATTATAAGGCCGCTCCAGGATCGCCGAGTATCGGTTTCTTCGATGAGGCTCAGGACTTTTCGAAACTACAAATGACTACCATTCGCCAATGGGCGAAGGAGATGGATTATGTAATGTTCGTTGGCGACGAGGATCAAATGCTTTACGATTTTACAGGCGCCACCACGGACTCGCTTCTTGAACCGCCGATCCCGGAAAAGCAAAAGACGATCCTTGCCCAATCGTATCGGGTGCCGGCCACTATTCATCGAATCGCCGAAAAGTGGATCAAGCAGATTAAAAAGCGAGAGCCGAAGGAATATCGGCCAAGGGATTTTGAAGGGGCAATCGACGAATCGAACGCCACATACATAAAGCCGGAAGGTTTGCTTGATTCTATTTCGGCTGTTATCGACAGCGGCAAAACGGCGATGATCCTGGCATCGTGCGGGTATATGCTGAACGATACAATAAAGATCTTTCGCAAAGAAGGAATTCCGTTCTGGAATCCATATCGAAAGACTCGTGGCGATTGGAATCCGCTCAGACGCAGCGGAAAAGCGACTACATCATCAATGGACAGGCTACTCGCGTTTCTGTGTCCGTCCGGTGTGAGCCCTATGGACTTTCCGCCGAAGTGGTCAGAAATCGATCTCGCCAAGTGGATCGATCCACTTCAATCGAAGGGAATTTTGAAACCGAAGGCCAAGGAGATTATTGTCCGGTGGAAAGACAATGCTATTCACATGCCGGAAGATAATGAAAATTACTTCCGCGAAATGTGTAAATTATTTGAACCGGCGACGGCGCAAGTCCTCATGAAAATGCTCGAAACGGAGATATCCGCAAAGTGGTTTCTGGACAATCTTCTCGGATCGAAGATCGCACCGTTTGAATTTCCAGCCCGGGTCGTGAATCGATGCGGAGTGGAGGCGGTACAGGAACCACCGAGGGTCATTGTGGGAACGATTCACAGCGTTAAGGGCGGCGAATCCGATCATGTATTTCTGTTTCCTGATTTGTCGTTCGCCGGTGCGCGTGAAATGAATTCAGGGCAAAAAGGACAGGAGGCGATCATTCGTCAATTTTATGTGGGGATCACGAGATGCAGGGAGAGCCTTACGTTGTGTGCTCCATGCAGTTCGTTTGGAGTGAGGGTAATATGAATCAAATTGCCAAATTGCGATATCTGAGCGAGCCTATATTTTGTGGGCATTGCGGTGCGCCGATGCGAGTCGTGCTCAGTCAGCGCATTTATCAAATATACGAATTTCGAAATGGAAAATATGAGATTGCCGAAAAGGTCTGCAATGAAGCAGACGTGACGCTCATGTGTCATGAATGCGCCCATAACGAATTTGGCGATAATAGAAACCTCATCAAGAAAGGAATCGTGAAATGATTTCAGCGATCATGGTTGCGGCACTTCTATTTTTTTGGGCGGGATGCGCGTGCATAAGCGGGCCGAAGGCGGCCGGATATCTGTTCATCGGGATCGCACATGGGCTCATTGGATTGTGGCTCATGCTGATCGCGCCGGTGCCTGGTCAGTTTCCGCTTGCGGTTTTTCTTTTATGCCAAATATTCAGGCATTTTTACAGATCATGGTTGGAATTTCAAAGAATATCAAACGGTTAGATTTTCTGAAAAAATATAGAAAATTTCTTGACAAATGGTTTTAGGTTTTGTAAAATGAGCATTGAAGGAGGATCTATTCAAATGAAGGTCGCCTATGTCGCTGGCAAATATCGCGGGAAGAATGACTTCGAAGTTTCGGAGAATATTTATGCCGCTCGCCTGGTCGCGGCCGAGTTGTGGCGCAAAGGGGTACCGCAATGATTATGACACTCTACTTGCCCGAACATACCATCAAGGTGTGCGGCAAAGAGTTCGTGCCAAAAAGAGGGGATCATTCTGTTGAAATCAACCGCGACAAGAGAACATTCCATATCTTGTCTACAAAGGAGATGCCAAGAGAATTGACAGGAAGGCCCATATATGTTTGGGGTCCACCTCCTGCGCTGACCCCATCGCTGGCCAAGAAGCTACCGTATTTAGCTGAGGAATTAAAAGAATTGTATCCTGACCCCGACCAACGGTGTCTTGTCTGTTTCGACAACGGGGAGAAAGGTGAGGGTGACTGAGGGAAGATGGCAGCACCACTTAACCTATGCACCGTAACCATGATCGGCACCGTTCCGAATGCGGAGGATTTGACGATCATCAAAAGAGACGGAAGGGTTTTGTGATGTTCGATAAACGCATCGCTCACAAACGAGTGACCGACGACAAAACACGGATTGCGCAGTGGTCGGAACGCTGCGAAACCTGTGTTTCGTGGTCTGGCGATGATCGCCGATCCGGGATGGACTTATGCGGTCATACGGGCGATCCGCGCATGTTTGACGAATTTTGCGGAATGTACCGCCCAAGGATACTTTGCGAGACGTGCGCGAAGTGGACGCCGAATCACAGAGGCCATGCGAACGAGGGTACTTGTTCGGTCTACAATCGAAAGACGGACCGCGACGATAATTGCACGAATGAGTGGAGGAAGAGGTGAACGAAGATAAATTTCTCGTTGAGCAAGCGGAAGTATCGGTGAATCTCGCCAATCGCATGAGAAATATCGGCATTCTGGATTGGCGGCAAGTGGTCAACGAAGGATGGACGCCGGCCAAATTTTTAAAAATTCAGGGCATCGGACGGCGAACGCTGGAAGAGCTTCATTGGGTGTTGGGTACGGTGAATATTTATCAGAAGGGAACGCCTCGAAATAGCAGGGCGATTTTTGATTCAAACGCTGGATATGAGATTCGGATCGAGTCTCCGAATTATGATGAACCGCCAATGCTGCGCGAATGTCCGATTTGCGGCAAGACGCCTGAAACCAAGATCGTAGGGCCTGGTAAACATGCCGTATTCGTGATTTATTGTCATGGAATGAGGGTCTCCGGTCGGCAATGGGATCGAGCCATTGTCGCCTGGAACGCGGCTGCCCATCCGCGATGGAGCCAAAAAGATGAAGACTGAGCCTCGCGAGAAGCAGATACAAGACAAGATCGTCGCATACCTAAAGACGCTCGACCATTGCTGGTATTACGTCACCACCGGCAATCTGCGCGGGCGGGCCGGAGTGCCTGACATCCTGGTATGCTATCGAAGTGGATTCATCGGGCTGGAGGTGAAGCGTCCGAGCGGAAAGCCGACTGAACTTCAGCTTCGTGAAATCAAGAAAATTACAGATGCTAACGGCCTGGCTTCCATCGTTCGAAGCGTGGATGACGTTAAAGAGATAATCGAAACCCAGGATCAAATTTGGGTGGAGTGAATAGACATGAACAAGACAGCAATCGAATGGACGTGGTTATGGGGAAGGCAGGGTTACACGTGGAATCCATTTACCGGGTGTACGCATGGATGCTTTTACTGCTACGCCAGGACCCTCGCGGAAACGCGGCTCAGGGGCCATGCGGGGTATCCACAGAACGACCCGTTTCAGCCGATATTCCATCGCAAGAATGGGGTGAAACCGCAACCAAGGTGGATCGAAAACATTATCGCGCAATGCGCTGACCTCGAGATCCCATGCTTCGTCAAGGACAACGCGGCTCGATACTTAACGGGTCCGGTCCAGCGACAATTCCCGGAGGGGTACGGGGCGGAGAAATGAAACTCTAAACAACGCTAACCAGTAAGGGAGATTGAAATGTCCGAAGTATGCACAAAGGTGAATATCAACGGAATCGATTACGTTCGAAGCGATCTCATCGCGCGAGCCGAAAAAGACGGACTGCCCTATGCGATTATCCGAACGCAGAGCGCGGGGGTTTGGGCCGGGTACATCAAATCGCGGGTCGGGCAGGAGGTCGTTTTGCTTGAAGCCCGCCGCATGTGGCGATGGTTCGGGGCGAGCTTGTCGCAGATAGCGCAGGAGGGATGTCCAGTTCCCGCAAACTGTATGTTTCCGTGCCCGGTTGCCAGGGTCGAATTGCTCCAGGTGATCGAAATCGATTATTGTACTGGAGCGGCCATGATAAGCATTCAGGGGGTGCCGGTATGGAAAAAGTGACTTTAACATACGGTTACGGTGACGGTTACGGTGACGGTTCCGGTGACGGTGACGGTTACGGTGACGGTTACGGTGACGGTTACGGTGACGGTTACGGTGACGGTTCCGGTGACGGTTACGGTTACGGTTCCGGTGACGGTTCCGGTGACGGTGCCGGTGACGGTTCCGGTCAC
>Ga0265297_10001790_pt1 | contig 47497 bp, 54 predicted proteins | sample Munlanlwell13791_FD_192502 | JGI IMG/M metagenome (GOLD analysis project Ga0265297, IMG submission 192502) | Leachate microbial communities from a municipal landfill in Southern Ontario, Canada - Leachate well 137-91 | ecosystem: Engineered > Solid waste > Landfill > Unclassified | place...
ATTGGCAGGCCAAAAAAATAATTATTTTGCGGCTGGGTTTTAAATTCAAGAACTTGGCCGCTTTCTTTCAAGTCGCCATTAACTTTTAAAAGTACTAATGTGCCAACTTTACTATTAACCGCTACTACCCGATCATCTACCGATGGCTGGCTTGCCGTTTGCCAAAAAATGGCAGCATAATAACCACCCGGCGTGGCATTTAAAGGCACTTTGACAACAAACGGAATCCTGGCCGCTTGATGAGGTTTTAAAACTATTGAAGCAACCGAAACTTCAAACCACTGTAAAAAATCTTGATTAACGGATAAATATAATGGTTTACCGGATTCATCGGCAGCAGCAAATGGTTCAACGCTAGAGGTTAAGGCCAAATCCTGATCAGTTTCATTATAAATTTTGACCAACCCTTTCTGAGTTTGACCGGGGTCAACTGCCAATTCTAAAAGGGGCGAAACCACAGTCGTGGCCAAAGCCGTTTGGGACAAGAAGATAGCGGATAATATTAAAATTAACAAAACAAAAAATCTTTTTGGTAACATTTGGTTTAAAAATTAGCCGTGGCCGAATAAGTTAAGGTGGTACTATAAGTTCCACCCGACAAGGTTGATGAAATATTAGCGATATAAGAAACCGTAAAAACAGTTGAATTAATATCAGTGGCCGAATTAGCGACGGTGTCACCACTTTGGAAAGCAAATGCATTGGCAGTATTATAAGGACTAACAGCTGAACCAATCGGGGCAGTGCCGCTAGGACTGGCACCAATTGCCGGCGAAGTATTAGCCGCTAAATTAATGCCAAATTGATTAGTACCGGGAGCGGAAGCGGCTGCCACTGCGCCGATTGCATTAATATCGTCTGTTCCATTACTTAGGGTTGAACCAGACATACTAACGGTAAAACCATGAGCGGCATTAGTATCAACTGTCATGGTATGGCTAGCCGTACTGGCAGCCGAAGTGCTTAAATTGCCCAAATCAATAGTAGTTGCACTAACGGCAAAAGTAAGATACTGGTCAGGATACATTTCTCGAAAACCTGCTTTGAGTCCATAACTAGCCGAGGTTGAAGTATTTGATAAGACAACTGATTCACCAATCGTATCTTGCAGACCATAATTAGTTGAACTGCTATCTTCGGTACCACCAGAACTGAAAACATCAGCCCAAATAGTATAGTTAGTGCTAGACATATCAGCCCAAAGTTGCAAAGGAATTAAAAATAAAATTCCTAAGCCAAAAAATAATAGAAAAAAGAATAATTTTTTTGTCATTTTACTAACTTTAAAATCCTCTAAGTTAACTATATTATACTAAAAATTTGATTATAACGCAAAAGTCGCCCTAAGCCTATTGCCGGGCGACTTGCTAAACAAAAGATGATATTTTATTACTTTTTTTCTTGATTATTAATATAGTCAGTAATGGCTTGAACCACCCGGGAATCATCCTTTAAATCCTCCAAAATTACTACATGACTACGATTGATCAGCATTTCATCTTTCGGACCATGAATTTCATTGCCCAATTTAATTAAGGTTAAACGCTGCTCCTGTTGCTGCTGGGCTTGAGCATTAGTATCACCACCTTGACTTTGTTGCAAAGGTTTAGTTACCACTTGCAAATAATAAATGTTTTTCAAAATAACTGTGTCTTTGTCAATCTTGGCAATTTTGCCAAAATAAACTTGGCCGTTTGATAAAAATACCGCTTGCCAATTTCCTTTTAACGGTGCCTGCATTAACAAACCGCCAACACCAGTGTAGCTGGCAATAAGATAAATACCGCCGCCGATAATAACCAAAACCACAATTAAAGTAACCAGGCCTTTGAGCCAAGATCCGCGTTTTGGTTTTCGGTCAACGGACGATCCAGCTTCAATACCAGACATTTGATCTGGTCCTTTGTTAATTTTAGTAGTCATTGGATACGCCATGATATTTTCCCCTATCTAGGAGGCATCTCTGTCCCCTATTTAAATAAATAATAATCTATATAATATAATAATATAATCTTTTTACAATAGCAAATCTTATTTATCGTCTAGATTATCTTTACCAATCGGATTTGACTTGCTATTTAAATCATTAATAACCGCAATAATCGAAGTGGTGATGGGAATAGCCAAAATCAATCCAATCACGCCGGCTAATTGAGCCCCAATTAACATCGCCATAATAATCAATACTGGATTAATGCCTGTGTGCCGCTTCATAATTTGCGGGGCAATAAAATTAGATTCTATTTGCTGAATCACAATATAAAAAATTAAAATCGCCAACCCTCGGCCCAGAGAAAAAGGCGGCACGGTCAGACCCAAAAAAATTGCCGGCACCGCTGCCAAAACCGGTCCAATATAAGGAACAAATTCGGCCAGGCCAGCGATCAAGGCCAAAATTAAAGCATACTTGGGCAATAATAAAAATAAACCGACCGCCACTATCACTCCAACAATTAAACCAACCGTTAATTGCCCTACTGCCCAATCACCGATTCTTGTTTTTATTATCTTAATTAAATTGATTAAATTTTGGTGATGCTTTTTGGGGGTAACAATTTTAACAAAATTATTCAACGAATCCTTTTCTACAACCAAATAAAAAGTTAAGGCCAAAATTACAACCAAATTAACCAGGTTCCAAAAAAATGAAATTAAAAATGAATAAATTCCTCCAGCTGCTTGTTCAATACCGGATTGCAAACCCAGCAGACCCTGACGGATATTGTCAGTCAAACCTCTCTCGGCTGAATACTGATTAATGATACCAAAATTCTCTACTAATTTATCTAAAAGATTTGGCAGACTATTAATCAGTAAAGTAAACTGTTCAGTAACTGGTGGCACTAAAAGCATTACCACCATGGCAATAAACAAAAATAAAAAGATATAAATTAAAATTGTAGCCAAACTACGAGGAATTTTTTTCTTGGCGGCTAAATCAACTGAGGGTTCAATCACCGCGGCTAAAACCAGGGAAACCAAAAGTAATAAAATTATTTCCCGAATATAGTAAGCCAAAACTAAAATTAACAAAATAAAAAAAACTTTTAGAATTGTTACGGTTGAAATATTAATAACTAGCTTTTTATTTTCGGGCATATCATTTTGTTTTGCTAATTGAATTATACTAAAAATTGCCCTAAAGCGTCAACTACAAAAATATATGCTATACTTATACTTAAGATTATATGCCAAACCTAGCAACCAATAAAAAAGCCCTGCACGACTCCCGGGTTTTAGAAAAAATTGAAGCTGGTCTTGTTTTGTCCGGTCCGGAGGTAAAAGCCGTTAAAGCTGGCCAAATTAATTTAAAAGGCAGCTATATCTCAATTGATGGCCAAAACCAAGCCTGGCTAATTGGCGCGCATGTTTCAGCCTATAAGCCCGCGGCCGCTTGCCAAACTGACTACCAACCGACTAAAAGCCGAAAGTTACTACTTCATAAAAGAGAGATTGATTATCTTAAAGGCAGAAGTCAAGAAAAAGGCTTGACAATTATGCCTATTTCTGTATATACTAAAGGCAGTCTCCTAAAAATCGAATTAGCTTTAGTCAAAGGAAAAAAACAATACGACAAGCGCCAAAGCCTTAAAAAACGGGAGATTGACCGGGAAATCAAGCGCCGAATGAAAAAATTCTAAATTCTAATATCTAAATCCTAAACAAACCATAAATTCTAATTTTCCAAACGTTTGGATACTAGGATTTAAAACATTGTAATTTGTTTAGAATTTGGAATTTCGGATTTACGATTTCCAAAAAATTTGTTACCCAAATTTTTTGGCCTGGGGGATGTTTAAAATCGATAGAATTCGGATAAAAAGTACTCAAGCCGAGCGTCGTTAGCTGGCTCGTTAATCTCTAGTTACCATCAAAAATAAGTGCCAAATCACTTGTTGCTCGAGTCAAAAGCGCTTTCAGCTCTTTTGCTCTAGCTCCCGCTTTGGCCTAAAACCCAAAGCCATCAGCCCGGTGATGCCTAATAACCGGATCCTGGTGTCACTAATTAGGCTGGATGACTTATTGTCTCAATAATTCATCAAGACTTACGAGGCTTTAGTTTTGCAGATTTTGTTAGCTTTATACTGCCAAACCGAAAAACCCAAAACTGACTAAGCTTGTAAACCTGCTTTGAATCTTTTTCTAGACAGGGGTGCGATTCCCCTCATCTCCACCACTCGATTCGCCCTCGACTTCGTCTCGGGCTCACTCGTGGTCTACGGCCCCTCCGCTCCACTGCGGCCTTCGACCAATGGGAGCGAATCGAGTGGTGTCCCGAGCGACTCCAAGAATAATTTAAGAAAGTCCAGGGACAACCTAAAAATATGAGATGGAATCTCTACATTGCAAGATGTAATGATAACACTTTGTATACTGGCGTTAGCAGCGATACTGAAAAAAGAATAAGCCGGCACAATAAAGGGCTTGGCGCTCAATGGATAAAACAACACGGCCGAGCAGAAATTGTCTATACTGAACAATATGATGATTACCCAAAAGCTCACCGCCGGGAACTACAAATTAAAAAATGGTCCAGAATAAAAAAGGAAAATTTAATAAAATACAAACACCCAACCAAATTAACTTTTAACTAAAAAACCTTGAGAATTTCACGAAAAAAACCAGACCGTAATCAACAAAAATGGCACCGAACAAACCAATACATTCGCGTGCCTCAGGTTAGACTAATTGATGAAACTGGCCAAAACATTGGCGTCATTGATACCTCTGAAGCATTGGCCATGGCCCAAGAAAAAGGGTTAGATTTAATTGAAGTCAATCCTTTAGCCCAACCGCCGGTGGTAAAAATTATTGATTACAGCAAACTAAAATATCAAGAAGAAAAAGAACGGCGTAAAGAAAAAGCCAAACAGAAAAAGATTGAAGTTAAAGGTATTCGCCTTTCTTTGAGAATTAGCGAACACGATCAAGAAATAAGGATTAACCAGGCTGAAAAATTTTTAAAACAGGATGACAAAGTCAGAATTGAAATGATTCTTAAGGGCCGAGAAAGACAACATTTTGATTTAGCCAGAGAAATAATTAACAAATTTGTTCAATCAGTCGGTAGTCTTTTACCAATTAATATTGAACAGCCATTAAATATTCAGGGTGGAAAACTTTCAGTCTTGATTGCCAAGAAATAATCTAGCTGCCATCCACAGCCAACCGCTGTTTTTTAATTTACTAATAAGCAAAATAATATGAAGTTAAAAACTCACCAAGCCACTGCCAAAAAAGTAAAAGTTACTAAAGGTAAAAAGAAAAAATTTATTACCCGGCACGCCGGCCAAGACCATTTCAATGCTCGGGAATCCGGTAAAGTTACGCGTCATAAAAGACGAGATACCGAAATCTCTAAAGCTGACTTAAGAAACATCAAACGTTTATTACCTTATTCATAATTAAACAGCTTACAGACTTATAGAAAGGTATCTACTACCTCCTACAAGCTACAAGCTACCAGCTAATTAATATATGCCTAGAGTTAAAAGAGGAAAAACCCACGTTGCCAAAAGAAAAAGGCTTTTTGCTAAAGTTAAAGGTTACCGCTGGGGCCGAAAGAACACACTTAAGCTAGCTAAAACCGCCGTTTTGAAAGCTGGCGTCAATGCTTACCGCGATCGCAAGCGCAAAAAAAGAGTTAATCGCGCTTTATGGCAAATTCAAATCAATGCCGCTTGCCGCGAACAGGGCTTAAGCTATTCAAAATTTATTAATTTGTTAAAAGTTAATAAAATAGAATTAGACCGAAAAGTCTTAGCTGATTTAGCCAATAAAAAACCAAAAGCTTTTACTCAACTGCTTACTTCAGTGAAAAAATAAATATCCAACAGTTAACTGTTAAAAGTTAACTGTTATATGGGGGCGTAGCTCCCGCCTACACTCGCTGACGCGAGCTTCGGCGGGCAGGCAGTTGGTTTGTACCTAGGATCAGGCCTAATGCTACTAGAAAAATGTAATTTAAAAAACAAAAAAACAAAGCGGGGGCGTAGCTCAGTTTGCGCCAAAGGCGCATCCGCCTTTGGCGGAGGTTACCCGCCCGAACGACTGTGCTTTGCTTAAGAGTCGTTCAGTCGGGCGGGGAGCGTCTGCCCGCCGAAAAATATTGTACCCATACCAATATGTATACAGTTTACATATTACAAAATAGTGAAGGTAAATTATACAAAGGATTTACAAATAATTTGAATCGCCGGTTACAGGAACACAAGCGCGGAAAAACTAAAACTACTAGTAGAATGAGAAAAATAAAACTGATCTATCAGGAAGAGTATGATAATTTTGATGGCGCCAGAAAAAGAGAACTATACCTGAAAACTGCCGCGGGAAGAAGATTTTTAAAAACCAAAATAAGTCTGCAAAAAAGTTCCAAAGCGGGGGCGTAGCTCAGTTGGTTAGAGCGTCTGCCTGTCACGCAGAAGGTCGTGGGTTCGAGCCCCATCGTCCCCGCTTTGGAACTTTTTGTTTTGCTCAGTTATTATATTTTAACCTCAACAGTAAAAATTTTAATACTAGTGATAAATCCATCAGACCACGCAGATCTACCCGCCGTAGGTCGCCAAAGGCGACCGAAGGCGGGAGGTCGAGGGCCTGCCTGCCGGTAGACAAATTTAAGCCCCTTTCTCTCCGTTTTAAAAATTTTTTTTAGTTACTAAAAATAACTCAAAAAATCTTACTAACTCAAATAAGATAATAATTTTCTTACTAACTTTTCCCTTTTTTGAATTATCAATAAAAGATTTTTTGGAGCTACTGCTTTGTAACCCGGCCGCTTACCGATTTTAACCACGGTAAAAAATCCCCGGCGCTTCAATTCACCAATTACATAATAAGCCGTTGTTCGTTTAATACCCGCTTGACGGGCTAAGGTTGTCATTAAAGCCGGTCCCAATCTTACACCAGCCAGGTATAATTTAGCCTGGGTAGGCAAAAAACCGAATTTCTCCAGTTGTTTCAGTAATAATTTATCATTCATGTTTAAATTATCTCATGTCTCAAAATAAAAGAAAAGCTACCGTCAAGGTTGTAACAGTAGCTAAATAAAAAATCACTTTTCAGGTTCCTCAAATGCCCACCCCCTCCTATAATTAGCCCGAGGATAGATTTGGATCAGATTCAAAAGCTTTTCCATATCGGTTAACTTAAACTCTGTACATGCAAACGAATATTTTTTACTGAGATAGCATCTGTCAAAAATGTTAGGGTCTTTATGAAAGCTTACAGTAACAATAAGATCATCTCCTTGGTTCTCAACTTTAACAACCCTCTGGGCAATAAAGCCAGAAATTCCTGATTTAATTTCTGTGTTATACCAGACAATATCACCTGGCTTCAACTGACGAAAATCGTTCCAGCCAAATTTGGTAAAACAATCCCAGATTTCATAACATTGGAAATTCAAGCTCTCGTTCTGATAAACAATAATCTGACCAGCAGTAGCCAATTCTTCTGCTGACCTTAGTTCAATCAACGGCTCTGTTAATCCATCAGTGTCTTTACTCATTTTAAACCTCCTTCTATTTTTTCTCTTATTTTTGTGATTTTTCTGCTAATAGGCCATGCTTATTTAAATAAGTACCCTGTATAATAGCTTATCATAAGTTAAAAAAAGTGTCAATATTTTCGTCACTTTAAAATAGTAGCTAAAAAAATAACACCGATTTTCAGCGCTGTCAATAGAAGCAAGCCGAGACAAAAACTTGTCTCCGGCATGCTGATAAATTGACCCGGCTAAATAACAGCTGCCTTCACTATAATTTAGTCATCAAAACAATCGCCGAAAAGGCGATTTTTTGGTAGAATAAAAATATGAAACCAATATTAGTCACTGGCTATACCAATCCGGATTTAGACGGCTTTGCTGGTGTAATTGCTTACACGGAATTTTTAAATACCAAAAAAAATAAAGCGGTCTCAAAAATTTCTGGCCAGCCACACACTGAAGTTAAATATATAATGGCCCGATTTGACCTTAGCTATCCGGCCAAAATTAAAAACATAATCAGTTACGATAAAATTGTTCTGGTTGACTCTAGCAGCCTAAACGGTTTAGACAAAAAACTAAACCCGAAAAATGTAATAGAAATAATTGACCACCGCAAAGTAAACGATGCTCCCCTTTTTTTGAATGCCAAACGACAAATTGAGTTGGTTGGCTCAGCGGCGACTTTAATTGCCGAAAAATTCAGAAAAGAAAATATTACTCCTGCAAAAAGATCAGCCATTCTCCTCTATGCTGCAATTATTTCCAACACCTTAAATTTTCAAGCTAAAGTCACGACTAAAAGAGACCGGGCGGCGGCCAGATGGCTAAACGCAAAATTAAATTTATCTGACTCCCTTGCCAAAGACATGTTCAAAGCCAAGTCGGACCTCTGTGGCGGCAAACTTGAAAAAAGGATTACCAATGATTTTGCTTGGTTTAATTTAAATAATAAAAAAGTCGGCATTGCCCAAATTGAAATGGTTGGAGCGAAAGAATTGGTTAAGCAAAGAAAAAAAGAAATACTCCAAAAACTGAACACACTAAAAAAAGATTTAAAACTTGATTTCATATTTTTATCAATTATTGATCTTGGCGCTGGATTTAACCTTTTTATTACTCCGGATAAAAATACCCAAGATTTGATTAGTCCGATTCTTAATTTAAAATTCAAAAATAACGAGGCCGTTAGACCTGAGCTGATAATGAGAAAAGAAATCGTGCCCTGGCTGAAAAAGAAACTAAAATAATTTATCGGCCGCCAAAAAATAATTGTCCACCAGGCAATTTTTTTACGATTTTTCATTGACAATAAACATATAACATGATAGTATTACTCTGCTCCTTAAGAAGATTGACTAAACTAATCTTCTCTAGGTTCCGAAGCTTACGGAAAAAATTTTTGTAAACGCCACGGAGTATAGTTAATTTGGAAATGTAGTCGAACTTCTAATTGCTATTGCAAGTTAATTCACTGAATTTCCAACTAACTATGCAAGGAACCATAAAAAAAATTGAAGTTGAAAAAAAATCCGGTTTTATCGGCCAAGAAGGCGTCGAAAAAGACGTAATCTTTAGTAGCGAAAAATTGGACGGAGTCAACTTTGAAGACTTAAAAGAAGGCGATGCCGTCACTTTTGAAGTTGAAGAAGGTGATAATGGACAAGCCATTAATGTCAAAAAAGTCTAAGATTATAATATATAGTCTTTTGCCAAAAATCGCCCTGGCTACATTAAAGGGCGATTTTTTGGTACAATTAATATAGGTCTGATTATGAATAAAAATAACTACAGTGGTTAAAAAAATCAAAAAGTCGCATTTATTATTGGTATTGGTAATTATTTTTTTATCGCTTGCCTGGATTGTATTTGAATTATCACTTGACGATCCCAAGGGCGAAGAAAATATGGTTAAAACTGTTTATTACCAAGCGGTACGAAAAATACAAGCCGTCCCGATTATTTCGGCTAGACCAGATATTAAACTGGCCGTTTCCTACCACCACCAAGAACACCGACTCTCTTGCGAAGTTGCTTCCCTATTAATGGCTTTAAATTACAAAGGCATAAAAGTTACGGAAAGTGAATTAGTTAAACAGTTACCAATATCTGACCCCGGCCCTCGCCGAGTAAATAACATCTGGGGCGATCCGAACTTAGGTTTTGTTGGCAATATTGACGGCACCATGCCCGACACCGGCTATGGCGTTTATGAAAAACCAATTTATGATTTGGCTAGCCAATATCGGATGGCCAAAATTATTACCAACACTACGCTGGCTGACTTAATAACCGAGTTAAGTAATAATAATCCAATAGTGGTTTGGGGCGTTTCCGGACTCGGGCGAAGTATTTCCTGGAAAACTCCTAGTGGCCAAACTATTAATGCCAAAATGGATGAGCATGCCCGGACTTTAATTGGTTTTATCGGTCAAGCAAATAATCCTCAATCAATAATTCTTTTAGATCCAATCTATGGCGAAATCAGATTAAAAACTGCCGATTTTTTAAAAAATTGGGAGATGCTTGATAAAAGAGCCGTGGTTGTCTATTAACCCTATAACTACTAATATCCAAAAACCAGCCGCTAAAAACGACTGGCTTTTATAAAAGTTAACTTCAAAAGTTAAGCTTTTTGGGCCTTGCCTTGAAAAACAGATTCCAAAATGTAGTACATTGGCTGTTTTTTACTCTCAGCTTCAGTCCATTTCTTGTTTTTGAATAGCGCTACTCTCTTGCCTTCAATCTCGCCGGTTAAAACCGGACCTTTCTCACTCTTGGGCTGGTTAACCCAAAGCGCTCCAAGTTTGGTTGAATTTTGATTCTGTGCCATACATTTGTATGTTAATAATTAGACTTTTTTAGAATAACGAACTATGAATCAGGAATTATGAATTATGAGTTTGGTTTTCTTAATTAAACCATTAGTTATTTTACTGATTTTAACTGTTTGCTCTTCAAGATCATTGAAATTTTTAATTGCTAAATATTTTATGTCTTTTGCCACTAACAATTGATTTTGGATTTCAGTTAATGAGCCTAAAGCTATAAAATAAAAACGTAACTTTTCTTTATATGAATGCCGACTAAAACCTTCTGCTATGTTGGAAGTAAAAGAAACAACTGCGCGCCGTAATTGATTAGTTAATCCAAAAAGCTCATCATTAGGGAATTGCTTTGTTATTTCGTATATAGAAATAACTAACTGATGCCCCTCTTTCCAGGCGTTTAGATCGGTAAAAGATTTAATTTTCTCTAATCCTTGATTCATAATTCATAATTCCTGATTCATATTCAAAACAAAAAACGCCCACAAAATGCGCGCTATGTTGATCTCACCATAGCCCCGCAAGGGCGAAGGTGGGGTGAACTGCTAAATTTTATATATTCACAGGTTAGCAAAATGGTTTTGATCTGTCAAGAAGCCGAAATTAAAATAAAAAAATTGGGGATAAAACCCACTTGACAACAATGTTAGAATTATATAACATTAAAATATGTTAAATAATTCTAACACCAAAACTATGACCTTAAAACAGTACCAATGGCTGAGAATGACAATTGCCGTTATCTTGGCAATAATTTTTAGCCAAGCAATTATTTTTAGAAATTACCTAATTCCGATTGCCGCCATTACCTTAGCCTTTCTCGTTTTGATTTTAGCCAAAAAGAAAGTTAAAGGCGTCATTGCCGACGAACGCGATTATGCTATCGGCGGCAAAGCAGCATTGCTAACTATTCAAGTTTATTCCTGGCTGGCGGTAATTGCCATGTTTATTCTTTATGCCCAAAAAGACCTCAACCCCGCTTACGAACCAATTGCTCTGACCCTTGCCTACTCAACTTGTCTTTTGATGATTACTTACGGATTAATTTTTCGCTACTATGATAAAATTAATTTTTTGGATAAAAAAGTAATTTATACAATTCTAATAATTTTAGTATTTGTTGCCGTAGTTATTTTTGGCATCAGGCTTTTTTCCGGCGAAGATGATTGGCTCTGTCAAAATGGCCAATGGGTCCAGCATGGCCATCCTGATTTTCCTCAACCAACCCGCGAGTGTAAATAATTAATCTATGAAAAATAAAATCAAGGAACTAAGAATAAAATTAAATATTACTCAAGAAGAACTGGCTAAATTAGCCGGCGTAAGGCGAGAAACCATTGTTTTTTTGGAACAAGGCAAATACAATCCGTCTTTGAACTTGGCCTATCAAGTAGCCAAGGCCTTAAAAACCGATATTGAAAAATTATTTATTTTTGAGTAAAAAATAAACTAAGCTATAGATCAAGCCGATGCGGCAATAAATAATACAACCGGTTTTGCTAAGTAGTTTTTGCTTGCTGGGCTTAAGCAAGGTATAATAAAAGAGTAAGTAAATAACAACCTATGCCAACTCCGGAAGCCACAACCACTACTAAAAACACCAAAGAATACGAAAGGCTGATTAAGGATATCAGTAATGTTTGCGGTGCTTTAGTAATGTATCCCGTCGGTCATCCAATCATTGAAAAACAGCTTAATAATTTATACCAAGAGATAACTGCTATTTTTAAAACTTCCCCAATAATAGCTATCCACCGCGGCGAAGGCACAGTGATTATAAATAATGCTGAATTTTTAGCCAACAATTCGGCCCTGGAAAAAATCACTAAACATTTTAACAATTTCAAAATTACCGATTTAGAAATCAGCTCCGGTTTGATTTTGGAAGAACTGAAAAATTTTCTTGAAATTTTTGCTCACAGCGAAGAAAGTTCAAAAATTTATTCGGATTTAAACGAAGCGTGCCTAAAAAACCAAATTGAAAATATTAAATCACTTCAGGCAGCCTACATCCGCGTGCCTAAAAATGTTAAAGACAAATTAGGCGGTAAAACAGTGGGCGAACTAAAAATCAGCCAGGAAGAAATGGATCGGCTGGTTGGCTACCTCAAAGGTGAAGTTGAGCTTAAACAGCCAAGCGAAACAAAAATTTATCAAAAAATTTTTAAAAATCCAACCCTACTTTCCGGTTTAGTCGAAAAAATTATTATTGAATCGGAAAAAGAATCCCCGGAAAAAAAGAAAAAAATGATAATTGTTGTCTTAAATCAAATCGGTAATTACTTAACCCAACAATCAACTAATGCCAGCCAGCAGAGAGAAAGCCTAAAAACTATTTCAAATTTAGCCAAGGCTTTAGATAACTCCGCTCCCCTCGTCGCCCTAAGCGGCAATGATAGCAGTCTGAAAAACGAAATTAACCAAACAGTGGAAAAAATTAAATCGCTGGTTAAAAATCAAGCCCTATTGGCTGAATACTCTAATTACCAAAAAAAATTAGATTCCATCCGGGAAAAAATCCAAAAAATTTCGCCCCAACTGATTGAAAATTTAAACGGCTTAAAAATTGGTACCGAGACAAAATCAACTGACTTAAAAAAATTACTTGAGGAAATAAAAAATATCTTGGAAAGATTATACCAAACCAAAACTATTGATGAAGAAAATTTGAAAAAAATAAAAAATCTATTAACCGACTTAAAGAATTACATCTAGCCAATGAAAAAACCAAAAAAAGAAAAACAAAGTTTTTGGAAAAAATTAGGGCCCGGATTCATTACCGGGGCTTCTGATGATGACCCTTCCGGTATTGCCACTTATACTCAAGTTGGCGCGCAGTTTGGCTTTGGTCAAATTTGGACGGTATTGCTGATGTGGCCGCTAATGGTTTCGGTCCAAGAAATGGTAGCGAGAATCGGCATGGTAACGGGCCAAGGAATTTCTGCCGTGATTAAAAAAAACTATGCCAAATGGGTCATCTATTTATTTGTTATTCTTATTTTAATTGCCAACACCGTCAATATTGGCGCGGATTTTGGCGCAATGGCCGATTCAATGCATCTAATCCTGCCCCAAATTCCGTTCGTAGTCTTTGCCATTATTTTTACAATTCTGATCCTAGTTTTAGAAATTTTTATTTCCTACAAAACCTACGCTAAAATTCTAAAATGGCTGGCCCTAAGTTTATTTAGCTATTTATTAACTCTTTTGATAGTAACGGGCAGTTGGCAAGAAATATTATTTAACACTTTAGTCCCTCATTTTATCTTTAGCAAAGAATTTATCTTGGCTTTGACCGCAGTTTTAGGCACTACTATTTCACCCTATTTATTTGTTTGGCAATCAAACGAAGAAGTGGAAGAAGAAATCTCTATTGGCCGCACCAGCATTTTTAAACGCAAAGGTGCAACTAAAGAAGAAATTGTCCGAATGCGAAAAGACACCATGATTGGCATGGCTTTTTCCCAAATCATCACTTTTTGTATTATTGGCACGGCGGCTAATACCTTTTTTAAAAATGGCATTTTTGATATTGGCAGTACGGCCCAAGCGGCCCAAGCTCTAGAACCGCTCGCCGGCCGGTTTGCCTCTTTAATTTTTAGTATCGGCATAATTGGCACGGGCCTTTTGGCTATCCCCGTCCTTTCCGCTTCAGCTGCCTATGCTTTTTCCGAAGCCTTTAGCTGGAAAGAAGGCTTATACAAAAAATTACGTGATGCCCATGGTTTTTATGGTGTAATTACAATTGCTACCCTGGTTGGCCTGCTAATTAATTTTATCGGTATTAACCCGATTAAAGCCTTAGTGCTGGCAGCAGTTCTAAACGGCATTGTCACTCCCCCGCTTTTGGCTATAATCTTAAAAGTAGCTAACAATAAAAAAATTATGGGCCAGCATAAAAACGGCAAGCTGGCTAATGCTTTAGGTATTTGCACTTTAGTTTTTACTGCCGCTTGTGTGGTTCTAATTTTTACTCTGCAAAAATAATCTTTATTAGAAAATCGGTCGCTAGAGGCGACCGATTTTATTATTATAACAAAATTATTTTCCACGATTTTTTAGATGACGCCAAATATACCAACCAATAGCCAAAACCACTAGGGCCGCCATCAATAAATCAAAATTATGTAACTTAGCTTTAACCAGCTCCCAATTACTCCCCATTTTTACGCCCAGCCAGGCAAATAAAACACACCAAGGAAAAGCACCGACAAAAGTATAAAAAGAAAACTTTTTTAAATCCATTTTAGCAATGCCGGCTGGAAAAGAAATATAAGTTCTAATAACCGGCAAAAGACGCCCTAAAAAAACTGTTAAATCACCGTAGGTACTAAACCACTTATCTGCCAAGTCCAAATCATGCTTAGAAATTAAAATGTATTTGCCATACTTTTCTATTAACGGTCTGCCGCCCTTGGCGCCAAGCCAATAAGCAACTAATGAGCCAAATAAATTGCCCATTGTCCCAACCAAAACTAAAAGCCAAAAAGACATCCTGCCGTCAGCCACCAAAAATCCGGAAAATGGCATAATCACTTCTGAGGGCATAGGCACGCCGCAGCTTTCCAGCGCCATTAAAGCAAAAACGCCGGCATAACCAGAAAAACCAATGACGGCCACGACAAATTGCGATAATAAATCAATAATGTTAGTAATCATACAGATAAATTATACAAGAAAACCAGAATTAAATAAACCATTTTTACAATCTACCCAGATACTAAATCTTTCCCAAAAAAATTAGGGCTACATTATAATGCAACCCTAATTTTATATATGATCTAAATTTTTTCTATTGTTGAATTTCAACTGGCGCTGTATCGGTAGTATCAGTACCCTGGGTTTCAGCCGTACCTTGAGTACCTTGCTGAGCTTGGGCTTCTTGCTGCTGTTTGTAGGTTTGGTATTGAGTTAAAATATCGGCAATATTCATGGCTTGAGGCATAAATAAAGTACCATCTTTTGTGATGTACACTTTTTGATCAGTTGGCTGGCCTTGGCTCATAATAGTCAAAGTGACTTCATATACACCGTTAGTCTCGCTAACGCCTTTCAAAGTAGCTGGACCGACTTGGGCACCATAAACTTCGTTGACAAAGCTTAGCAGCTTACTGCCAGCTTGGTCAGATGTTAAAGTCACCATTTTTGAGCCGACCGCCTTGTTGGCTGAAAATGATTTAGTTAGGACAACGCCAATGACTATTACTAAACCAATAGCTAGAATAATACTAACTATAAGCCAAATATTTGGTTTGTTTGGTTTAGCGGCCACTGGCTTTTCCATTTTTTCCATTGGACTCATAATTTTTATACTTAATTAATAATGATTATATGATATCAAATTTACAATAAATTAACAAGGACAAGGCCTTACTTACCATCAATAATTTTAGCTTTTTTCAACTCTCGGTAAGACAGGAATAAAAAGAACAAAAGTAAAAGCAAAGTGTTTAGCGGACTAAGCCAAAACGGAAATTCTTGACCAAAACTCTCTAAAATCATGATACCACCAAGCATACCGATTGAATACATAGCCCCATTCTTTAGATAAACCAGCTTGGCAATCAAATTAATGCCATGAACTGTAAATTCCCGAACTACTAAAGCGCCAAGGCCGTTGCCCAAAAGAATCAAAGGTACCGAGATCGTAAAAGCAAAAGCACCGATTACACCATCAATGGAAAAAGAAGCATCCAAAACTTCCAAATATAAAATCTTGCTCCAGGCAGAAACATTAGGATCCAAAAGCTGTTTTTCTTTTTCTTCAGCATTTTTTTTAAAACCATCAGTAATAAAAAAGACCGTCATCCCAATTGAAGCCGACAAAGCTAACATCGGGTTTTGTTGAATTGAAAAATAAATTATGGCCGTGAAAAATAACGAAGTCACGGCATAAAACCAAACTCCTTGCCGATGGATAAAGCCTTCCACTAAAAAAGCGTATTTTTTTTCTTCCAAAAAGAGCCAGGATAAAAAAACTGAAAACAAATAAACACCACCGCCAAGCAGTAGTAAAGGCTTTGATGTATCAACTGACTCAGTAATTTTTGGGTCATTGGAAAAAGCAAAAGAGAAAACCTGAATGATTGATAAGGACGGATTGGCAATCCAAACAATAACAAACGGCAAAATACCGCGAACTACCACCACGGCAAGCAAAAGTCCCCAAACCAAAAAAATCCGCCGGAAGCGTTCGGGTAGAGTCTTTAAAACATGAGCATTAACAATGGCATTATCAATACTGCTAATAACTTCAAAAAGGCAAAGACCAAAAATGATAACTAAAAACTCAAAAAGCATAGGAACTGTTTTTATGTTAAATAAAAAAATTCTATCGGTTTATCCTTCTTTATTAATTATAGAGAAAAAATACCTTTTTGTAAATGGTGCTGACTAGCAAAAATCGCCAAAACTAAGCCATTTTGCTATAATATATAAATAGAATAATCATTAACTACTAAATTTATGGCTGGTCTAATCTATTTAATTTCCTTAATCTATTTGGCTGTTGCCAATACCGCCAATCTCAATTTTGGCCAAGAAGTTAGCCTGTTTCTAAACACTGCCTTATTTCTCAATAAATGGCTATTTCTTATCATTTTAACAATTACTTTAGCTGTCTTCCTTGTTGGTATTATTATCACTTTACTCTCAATAATTGTTGGCAATAAGAGATATATTTTAGATAAATTATCTTTTGGTTTGTCGTGTTCTGCCTGCATTACCTTACCAATTCTTTTTCTGCCCATTGCTCAAGGACTGGTTTACTGGGGCAATTACTTAATGGCTAATTCAATTACCGACCAAGGCATTGCCGACCCATTCAAATTTTGGTTTGGCTTAATCCTAACTATCCTCATGATCTGGGGTTAATCCTGCCTTGTTTTTATCTTCCCCCTCACCCGCTAAATTATAGCCTGGACCCTCTCCCACCAAGGGGAGAGGGTGGCTAGGCAAGATGCCTTTATAAAGTTTCCCCTCCCCCCCCTTGCGAAGGAGGGCTAGAGAGAGGGGTACATAAATAGCAAAAGCGGTCTTAATATTAAAAAACAAAAACTTCATTGAAAAGGAAAACGGACCAAAATGCATGCGCAAGTTGGCCCGTTTTGTAATACCCGGATCTTGGCTAAAACTATTAAAAGTTCTGCTTATGATACCGGCCTGTTCTTTTGCTCTTTAGTGGAGTCATGGCAACAGGTACCGTGTGTCAGGTGCGTAGGAGAACTTGGTTACTTCAGCTTGTCGCCGATTTCACCAAGTTTGTTTAGGATTTCGGTTTGGCCCTTCTCGAGGTTTCCTACTCGTTCCTCGAGTCCGCCCAGGCGCTTCTCGTGTTCCTCAAGTTGCGGGGTAAACTTCTCCCACATCTTGGAGTTACCGTAGAACGCGCGGGCGGCTTGGCGCTGGTTAGCAGCAATATCCTCAAACGAATACTGCCGTTTAACCTTGGAAACAATCCAGTGATATCCACCACTGGATCCCTCTGCCTTGATTTCAACATCTGGCAGAGATACTTGGGGCATAGACAGCGCTTGACCCTCTTCAACGCGTATCTTAACGATAGCACCAGAAGGGTCATTCACTTTCGTGAAATTACCATCCGGTTGCTTCTCTTTTAGTGGCAGGGGCGTTACCACAACCGACGTTGTCCACTCATCCGTCTGCATCGCCCAGTCGTAATGACCGGCGCTGATAATCCAGCCTTCGGTGTCAACGATGTTGTTGTCAACGGGAGCAGCCGGGTCGGACGACTTAGAGTCGTTTTTGGCAGGCTTCGCAGCGGGTTTGTTTGCGCTTTTGGCGTCCTGCTGCGTTTCGGCTTTTCCGCTCGGGTCGGATCCATCCGGCCGGTTGCCAAATGCTATTACGGCGATTAGGCCGATAGCTATAGCAACCAGCAGTGCCGCCACAATCACCCCAACCCACCACAGAAGACCCTTGTCCTTTTTATCGGACTTTGCCTTGCTTGGAGTGGTGGCATTGGCCGCCGATTTTGAATGACCGGATTCGCCAATGAAAATCGGAGCGTCCACATTCAAGTCATGACCCACCGGCCCAACTTTTTTGCGTTTGGCCGCGGTTGGCGAGGAATTTGGCGCAGGAGCGGCAGTCGGGGCAGGGGCAGGGGCAGGGGCAGGAGCGTTGAGATCAAGGTCTTTCAACCCCGACATCAACGTATCCTCTTCTTCGTCATCGCCTTCTTCGCCATCATCTATAGGGATGATGTCTGCAATTGGCTCCGGCTCCAGAGGAGCAGGTACCGGTTCGGGCGACGGCGGGTCCAGATGAATAGATTCCGTAGCATCCGCTGGCAGTGCTGGCTTGGGAGCTTCGGGCTCTAATGCCTGAAGCACCTGCTCCAACGTTACCATGAGACTGTCTGTGCTCTGAGGCTGCTGCTCCGACTCTGGCAACTGATTATCGCCAGAGTCACCCGCGACGAGAAGCTGGCCTATTTCCGTTGGCCCCAGCGGCGGCTGACCTGAATCCTGTTCGGCAACGGCGGCGGCTGCGAGAAGCAGTTCCAGTTCGGGGGACACTTGTTCCCCTTCCGTTTGCGCCACCGGCTCTTCCAAATCTTGGATAACCGTCTCTTCCGGCGGTTCAAAGTTCAAACCTCCAGAGTCCGACGGCGTTTCTTCAAAATCGCTGAGTGATGGTAAGGACACGCCTTCTGGCGGCTTGATTTCATCTTTGAGATCCTTGTCGGGCATGGCTTAACTCCTTCTCAGTTATTGCCCATCATTTCAAAGGTTGGCAGCGGCCAGCCACAAACAGGTGACTGACCGCGTTCGTTCATACTGCTGCGCGGGGCTTCAAATTCACCTTGATGGTGATTGTCGCCCCAGGGACAGTGGGTGGAACCAGGAACCGAATAGTCGGTGTCCCGGTCAACTTTGGCAATTCAGAACCATCTTTCAACAGTTCCCATTGCCCGTTATTGACACTCCAGTTTGTTCCCGGAGCGCCACCCCAATTGATCGTATACCCATTGGTGTCTCTGTCCAAAGACCGATGGTGCCAGCCTGGGGTTTGTTGACCCGGCTTGGCAACGATCTGCCAGATTTCTTCGGTTGGGCTGGCGCTGATCTTGAGCCACTGGTATGTGGCTGGATCAACGGCGGGTTGGCTAATGCAGTCAACCGGCACCCAAACGATGTCGTTTGATCCAAACGGCGGTTTGTCCACCGCTTTCCATTTCAGATTACTCCATACCCCTTCTTCAACAGTCGGGGCAGCGGGACGGTAGTGAACAAGCTGACCATTGGCCAGTTGTCCAATCACCGCGCCTAAAGCGTCTCGGCACTCAACACCATCGGGCCCGGCAATGATCGATCTGATCTCGTACGAGACCGTCCGATCCGCCTGCTCAGCCGTGTTTTTGTCCAAGGCAATTATCGCCGCGGCCATCTTTTGCATTTCTGCTCCTGATGTCGCGCGACTCATCTGCTCTTGGAGTGCCTTCTGCTGGGGGGACAATACGGTAGGAGGGGCGGGAGGGGCCATTTTAGCTTTCGCTTGGACGGCCACAAAATCCCGATGGGTTTGAATTGCCCCGTCAAATCCCCTCACCACCAGTGACGGTAAATAGATTAATCCTAACACAATGATTAATCCTAACACGATATACCGACCGATGGTTTGCCAAACTGCCATTAAAATACCTGCAACTTTACTCATGGCTTTATTCCTTCTTGGTTGCCATTTTCCAAAGACTACAAACGACCAGCTAAAACAGATAGCCAGTCGATTCCTTTTTCTCTATATAGTAACGGGTTGTCAAAGACCCGGAATTTCTGCCGAATTCTTCATTAAACAGAATATTATATAATAGCATATTTTAAAAAGTTTGTCAATAACTATATCGCTTTAACAAGCCAAAAAAAGAAAAAATGGCTAAAATTAGAAAAAATTAGCCAAAAGAAAAAGGCTAACTAAAGTGATATAATCACCTAGCTAGCCTAACAATCTACAATGAACAAAACTACTTTTTGCCACCACCTTTCTTGGCGTGGCCACCACTTGCTGGTGCAGCCGGCGGCTTACCACCACCCTTATCGCCTTGTGGTTTTTTTCCTTCCTGGCCTTTTTCAGCCTCTGGATCCGTAGTCTTTGCTTCAACCACCTGATCGCCAATAGCGGAAATCGGGATACCACCTAAAGCTCCGACAACGTTGATCATGTTGGGAACTTCCCCACCGCTACCAGAGGTGATAACCAGCTTACCACCAAACGCGGTCGCAAGCCTGATGGCCATATCACCCTGGAAGGCAATCGTACCGCCAGGAGCATTTAGTTGCTCTCTAATGAGCCGAAGCGCTTCGGCTTTGCCCTGAGCAGCGGTGATTGTAGCGGCTTTTTCATACTCAGCCGCGGTCAAAGCGGCTGCACCTTCCGCCGCAGCAACCGTCCTTTTTGCAAACGAATCAATTAAAGACCGGTCTTTGGGCTGAAGGTCTTTAACTGCGACGGCCAAAATCAGGAAGCCGAAGCGCCGCAGGATTGTATCGGCCGCCGTGCCCGACTTAAAAAGGTTGAATGGATCTTTTTTCCCTGCCTCAGGTTCCGGTTCAGAATTAAGACCCAAAAGTTCAGCCAACTTGTTATTCAACTGGAGTTGGATTTGCGGATTCATCACATGAACTACATTTCCAACACTATCGGGTTTGCCTGACCTAACAGCCTCCTCGCTCCAATAGTTCAATTCCGTAATGGCTAACCGCAAACATTCGAGGATCAACATATAGGTTGATTCACCCGTGTACTGCGTTCCATATACTGCCGCCCAAGGCCAATAGACTTCCAAACGTACATTCAGCCAAATCAGTACGTCAATTGGATCCTTGGTCATTACTGTTGGAATTACCCCCGCAATGACCTCTTCCCCCTTTTTTGGATCAACAGGATTTGGCGCTTCCTCGGGCGTAAGCTGTAGCGGTATTTCCCTAAGGGAAAGAAATCTCACTGGTTCTCTCTCTGGATTGACCTCGTCGGCATGCTTTGAATACCAAGGTGTCCGTAGCTTAATCTTCCACGGCCAGGCAGTCCAACCGAGAAAATAAATACCTATGCCTGGCGGCAAAATTATATACTGGCAACCAAGGCTTTTGGCTAAACTAATGAAATGATCTCGCCTGAGTGGTTCGTTACAATTGATAATGCATAGGTAAAATGCCTTATCTCGTTCAACGAATGCCGCCGTCATTTCGTCCAGTCGTACCCACCACCAGCCTAAATCAGCCATTGGCCGAATAATCTGGTCGCAGACAAAATAACCAACGACCGCAGCTATTGTCCAGCCCAAAAACAGCAAGGGCAAATTCCACGGCCAGTACACCAGATTCAACACCAACACCGAACCAATTGCCAAGGCCACACAACCAAGCAACCAGAGCAGTTTTTGATACACTGCCTGCTTTAGTTGCTCTATCTGATAGGCCACGGCTGCTTCGCCGTCATTTGGGTTTGGCGATTTTAGCACCGGAATAAATATGGCATACCACAACATTCCAATGAAAAATACCACGCCCGCTGACAGCAATAATTGGCTGGCTAAACCAGGCAACTGCTCACCAAACCAAGACACTAACCCAATAACAACCAGGGCCAGTACCATTCCACTAATCGACAAAATCCTGTTCATACAACATTCTCCTCGTATACGCCAAAAAGGCGCTGTTTTTCAGCCTTCAATCTCTATGTGAACTCAACTTAACAACCAATTGTTAAGGAGCGATTTATTCAACCTCAATACTAACTGAGGTGATTTTTGACAATACCATACTAAATTGACTTTGTCAAGTCAAAATACAACAAAAAATACCTTAGCCAAGGTATTTTCAACCAATAAAATTTTAAAAATTATTTATGTTCCGGTCAAGGCTTTAATTACAAATGTCACTAAAGCATAACTGGCAAAAATTATTGCTAGACCAAAAGAAGCCCATAATACCATGTCTTTTCCTTTCTTAATCTTTTCTTCACTACCCGCCGAAGTCACCCAATAAACACCACCTAAAATAAATACTCCCAAAGCCAACGAACCGACAAGGCCAAGAATTGCCTTGATTACATTACCAATAATATCGCGCGGGTCATTAATGCCGCCTAACGGATTTTGAATACCAGTGCTTTCAGAGCCACCGGTTTGGCCACTAGCTTCAGTGCTATCACCAGTTCCGCCACTAGCTGACTGAGCCAAAACAAAGCTAGGCATCAATAAACTTATTAACGTCAACAAAACAAGAATAGTAAAAAAATATTTTATTTTCATAGCTAATTTAATTATAAATCAGTGGCCTTGGGGTGTCAAACAACTCCGCGAACCCGGTTTGAGACTAACGAGGCTTATTTCTTTTTATTAATAACACCAAGCTGACAATAATTACTGCCAAACTGACTAAAATCGGCAGCCGAACACCAAAAATAATTAAAGTTTGGTCAACTCGCAAAAATTCCAGCCCGATTCTGATTGATGAATAAATGATTAAATAAACTAAAAATACTATGCCCGATTTTTTATTTTTCAACCGATAAAACAAAAATAACAAAACAAAAAAATTAAGTAAGTCCAGGGCTGATTCGTAAAAAAAAGTCGGCTGAAAGTATTGAAAGTTTAAATATTGGCTTGGCCGGTTGGCTAAACTAATCGGAATGCCCCAAGGCAAATCAGTTGGCTTACCAAAAACTTCTTGATTGAAGTAATTGCCCCATCTGCCTATTGCTTGGCCTAAAGCCAAGGCTGGCGCGATTAAATCCGCCCAAAGCCAAAAGCTTATTCTTTCTCTTCCTCTCTCCCCCTTGGGGAAGAAGGTTAGGGTGAGGGGGTGAGTATAAAATATTAGTACTAAGATGCCGGCAAAAATTGCGCCATGAATTGCCAAACCGCCGTGCCAAACTGCAATTATCTCAAAAGGATTGTGATAATAATAATTCCAATCCAAAAAAACCGCATAAACTCTGGCACCCAACAAACTAAAAATCAACAAATAAAAACCAAGATTATAAACCTCGTCTGAATCAACGGCTAGACGCTTAGCCAGTTTTAGAACTACCAAAAGTCCTAAAACCGCGGCTAAAACAATAAAAACCCCGTACCAATGAATCTGCAAAAATCCAAGTTGGAACAAAATCGGCTGGGGTAAATAATGATGAAAAAAGTTTATCATAATTTAATTCTAGCATAGATAGTTTTAAAGATAAAAAATGGGTCCAGTGAAAAACACTGAACCCTTAAATTAGCGACCTATGCCGCTTCAGCAAGTAGCAAAATAAAACTGTCGGGCTCGGCGTTTAGTACAAGGCTGTCTGTCCTTACCAACCTTACTTGGACGCCGACAAGATACTGTGCCTTTACCAATACCACTTTTTTGGCCTTTGGCGCGGGCAAATAAATCAATGACTGGCTCGCTGACACCAGATTTGGTCATAACGTTCTCCAATTAAGTTCGATCTACTCAATCCAAACAGAAAAACACATGAACGTTACGATCTGGCCATAGGCGGCCCATGCTTTTGATTGCCCAAGGGAACCACCTCCTTTCTCTCTTGGGATAACCTAAATTATCACAGTTTCTCCCAAAAAGTCAAGCGGGAGGATAAAAATTAACCTTATTAAAAAACGAGGTTTATCTCGCCAACAAAAAACTAATTTAAGCTAATTACTTTCTCCTCAGTTTCTTTTCTTGGGCCAAAATATCTAAAGTGGTTTTAACTACCGTGTCGGGATTTAAAGAAATACTGTCAATTCCTTCTTTAACTAAAAACTCGGCAAAGTCAGCAAAGTCCGAAGGCGCCTGGCCGCAAATTCCAATTTTTCGTTTTTTCTTTTTAGCAATTTTGATGACTTGAGAAATTAATTTTTTTACCGCTGTATTACGTTCATCATAAACATGGGCGACTAATGATGAATCCCGATCTACGCCCAAAGTCAATTGAGTCAAATCGTTTGAACCAATGGAAAAGCCGTCAAAAATATCACAAAATTCTTCAGCTAAAATCACATTAGCAGGAATTTCGCACATGACATAAACTTCCAACTCGCCCGCCGAAGCTTTAGCGGAGGCGGGATCATCATTACCCTGCTTCAAACCATTTTGTTTCATTATTTCAATTACTTTTTTGCCTTCTTCAACGGTCCGACAAAACGGAATCATTACTTTGATATTTTTTAAACCCATGATGTTGCGAGCTTTGACCAAAGCCTTGCATTCCAAAACAAAAGCCGCTTGATATTCTTTGGCATAATACCGAGATGCCCCGCGCCAGCCAATCATCGGGTTGGATTCAAGCGGTTCAAACTGTTTGCCGCCAATCAAATTGGCATACTCATTGGTTTTAAAATCAGACAACCGGAAAATTACTTCCTTGGGATAAAAAGCGCAGGCAATTTGAGCCATGCCTTCGGCCAATTTATCAACAAAATATTGACTTTTATCTTTATAACCAACAGTTAACTCTGAAATCTTTTTGCGCGCGGCTTGATTTTTTAATTTGTTAAAATGCAACAAGGCCAAAGGGTGAATTTTTATATGGTTATTGATAATAAATTCTTCCCGAGCCAAACCCACGCCGTCGTTGGGAATAAAAGAAGAAGCAAAGGCAGTGTCTGGCTGGCCGATGTTGAGCATAATTTTGGTTTTGGGCCGCTGCAAAGTTTTTAAATTGGTTTTTTTAACTGTAAACGGCACTAATCCGTCATAAACGTAACCAGTCTCCCCTTCAGCACAAGAAATTGTCACCTTTTGGCCAGGTTTAATTTTCTTAGTCGCCAAATCAGTGCCCACCACGCATGGAATACCTAATTCACGAGAGACAATGGCGGCATGACAAGTCCGGCCACCGCGATTCGTAATAATACCCGAAGCAATTTTCATAATCGGTTCCCAATCCGGATCAGTCATTTCAGTAACCAAAATTTCACCCGGTTTAAACTTCCTTATTTGCTTGGTATTAGAAATAACATTAGCAATGCCCCAAGCAACTTTGGTCCCAACCGGAGCACCCCTAACTATTACTTTGCCCCGTTTTTTAATCTGATATTCTGCCAAAACCGATAATTGCTTTGTCGTATGAATAGTTTCAGGCCGCGCCTGCAGAATAAAAAGTTTTTTGGTTTTGCCGTCTTTGGCCCATTCAATATCCATTGGCCGCTTGTAATGATTTTCAATAATCACTGCCCATTTCGCCAACTGCAAAATTTCTTTTTCGGACAAAACATATTGCTGCTGTTCGGCCTGGGTTGTATTAACATTTTTAGTAAATTTACCGTTCTGATTGCCGTAAATCATCTTTATCTTTTTACTGCCTAACTTTTTGGAAACAATCGGCTTAAAACCCTGATTCAAAGTCCCTTTAAAAATATAAAATTCATCGGGATTAACCTGACCTTTTACTACATTTTCGCCCAGACCCAAAGAGGCATTAATTAAAACCGTACCGGAAAAACCAGTTTCTGTATCAATGGTAAACATCACGCCCGAGCAGGCTTTGTCGGAACGAACCATTTTTTGCACGCCAATAGACAAACCAACCTTAAAATGATCAAAGCCTTTATCCGCCCGATAAGAAATTGCCCGATTGGTAAATAATGAAGCAATGCACTTGCGACAGGCATCAATCAAAACCGTTTGGCCAGAAACATTTAAAAAACTTTCCTGCTGACCGGCAAACGAAGCCCCGGGCAAATCTTCAGCGGTGGCCGAAGACCGAACCGCCACGTCAACATTCTTGCCATACTGCTTTTCCAATTTTTGGTAAGCCTTAATAATCTGCCGGGTTAATTCTTTTGGCAATGGGGTTTTTAATATCAATTCCCTGACCCGATGACCGTGGCTCATTAAATTATTAATATCAGCCACATCCAAATCAGCCAAAATCGTTTTAATTTTTTGGTCCAAACCTGATTGTTTAAGAAAATAAAAATAGGCTTGAGCGGTAACCGCAAAGCCATTAGGTATTTTAATGCCCTGGGGCACTAATTTTTGATACATTTCACCTAAAGAGGCATTCTTGCCCCCGACCTTAGAAACATCTTTAATCGTCAATTCATCAAACCAATAGATAAACTTCTTTTGGACTAACATAAACTAGCTTTTAGCTGTTAGCCATTAACTTTTAGCAACTACTACAAGCTACAAGCTACAAGCTACAAGCTAGATAGTTTGAACTTTAACTAAGTTGGTTTGGCCCAAAAAGCCAAACGGATGACCGGCGGCAATTACCACAATATCGCCCTTCTTAGCTAATTTCTGGCTCAGTAATAATTTTTCAATTTTAGCAATCAATTCGTTAAAATTTGCCACAAATGGTAAATGATATGACTGTACGCCCCAACTTAAGCAAAGTTGATTTCTGGTTTTTTCCGAAGCCGCAATCGCAATTACCGAAACGCCAGATCGGTACTTGGAAATTGAACGAGCGGTAAAACCGGAGGTGGTGGCGCAAACAATTAGTTTTGCTTTTACTTCTGAGGCAATATTTTCCACAGCATGAGAAACTGTTTCGGTTATACCGGTATTTTTGTTTAGAGTATCTTCAATTTTTTCGTGCTCCTTAATTTCCATACTTTCAACTTCATTGGCAATTTTAGTCATAACTTGAACCGCTTTAAGCGGATATTTGCCAGTGGCAGTTTCACCCGAAAGCATAATCGCATCGGTACCATCCAAAATTGCATTGGCCACATCAGAAACTTCCGCTCTGGTTGGCACCGGGTAACGAATCATTGAATCAAGCATTTGCGTCGCTACAATCACGGGCTTAGCTTCTTGAACGCAGCGCCGAATAATCTTTTTTTGAATTAACGGTAAATCTTCTAGCGGCACTTCCAAGCCTAAATCACCTCGGGCAACCATTATCCCATCGGCCGCAGCCAAAATTTCTTCAAAGTGAGAAACTGCTTCGGGCCGTTCAATTTTGGCAATAATTTTTGTATGCGTGCCCGGCCAATTACCGCTTCGTTTCGGTTTTTTAAAATCTTTGGTCTTTTGGCCTAAGCGCACTTCCGTATTATGAATAATTTTTCTTAGTTCAATAATATCTAAAGCGTCTTTGACAAACGACAAGGCGACAAAATCAACATTTTCTTTTAACCCAAAAGCTAAATCCTCACGGTCTTTGTCGGTTATTGGCGCAGCGGTAATGTGCGATTTGGGAAAATTCATTCCTTTATGAGAATTAATTACATCACCCACTTTAACTTCGCATTGAATAGCCTTACTTTTTATAGCTAAAACTTTTAATTCAATTTTGGCATCATCAATTAAAATCGGATCGCCAGCTTTCAAATCGCGGTACAAGTCCGGATACTGAATCGGAATAAAAGTTGAAACATCCTTTAGAGAAATTTTAAAATTTTCCGGCACTAAATAAATTTTTTGCCCCGCTTCGACTTTGATTCCTTCTTTAGCAATATCACCAGTCCGAATTCTTGGACCTTGCAAGTCTTGCAAGATTGCTACGGGCTGGCCTAATTTGGCTGCCACCTGACGAATATTATTTATCAATAAAGAATGATGTTTGTAACTGCCATGAGAAAAATTAAGCCGGGCAACATTAAGACCAGACTTAATCATCTGTTCAATTTTAGTTTTTGTTTCCGAAGCCGGACCAATAGTACAAACGATTTTGGTTCTTTTCATAAATTTTAAGCAAGATAAGTAATAAGCGAGATAAGCAAGATAAGCCTTAAATTTTTACTTATCTTGCTAAAAACTTATCTTATCTATCTTGCTGAATTATAGCTTAAGAGTCTTTATTATCCAATCACCCAAATTTTTTGCCAAGTCAGCAGCAACTGGCAAAGGCCATTTCTCACCCTGCAAGGCTTTGATAATGCCGACAATTGCCGTAATACCAATTAGAATATTAAGCAACCAACCAACTACCGGGATAAAACAAAGAATAACGGAAACCACAAAAAGCAATATTCCTTGATTAGCGTGAAAACGAACGAACTCATTATTTTTTCGGGCAGCCAGGGCAACTAGGCTTAAGATCCAAAGATAGCCAACTGCGGCCCAAATTTTTTCCTCAGAATTAATGTTTTTTGTTTCGGCCATAAATTTTAGGAATTAGTAATTAGGAATTAATCTAATTATACCATAATTAACAATTAACGGCAAAAGATACAAAATTAAAATTATATCTTTCTAGTCTCACAAAATCCTTGGCTGCTGCCTAAAAGATTTAGCTGCCTGCCAAATAATTTGAAACTGACTTTTCATCATCTCGGCCAACTCCTGGCTTTCAACTAAAAACCCAAAGCTTTCTTTACTGGAAGAAATGAATCTGACTGTATTGCCATAAATTGAATAGCCCAAAGTAAAATCAACACCAGCCGGAGCAATTCTTACTTCCCTCTTCAAATTTTGTGCCGCCAGCAAAAAGGGATATTTTTTTAAATCTGGCACCTGGGCTTTGGGCCAAATCACTTTTAAACTAATATTCTGCTGCTGTCGTTTTTGATGAAAATCTTTGATAAATTCCGCGCCCAAAAGTTCAATCATTTTTTTAATTGGCCAGTAAGCCATAACTTCAATGTTGCGGTAAAGCAATATATCTTTCATCATTTGTTGCAATTCTTTTTGACCGGTATAAAGTTGTAATTTTGGGGTTAATGATTTGCTCTGGTTTTGGTATTGCTTTTTTAAACTTTCCAATTCCAAACCAGCGGCTGAAATTTCTTTTTGCTTTTCTTCAACCAAGAGTTGTATTTTTTCCGGTATTGCAGCAACAAATGCTTTAGTGCCGCCTTTCAAAGTTTCACTGACTAAGCCAACTTCAATTAAATGTTTAAGTAAATCATAAACCGAAGTCCGGCTAATCCCGGCTTGTTTGGCTAATTGGCTGGCACTCATTAAACCACTGGTAAAAAGCTGGCTGAACAATTCAGCCTCAATTGGTTTTAAATTAAATAAGGCTAATAATTTGTTGGGTTTCATAGATTTTTTAATAATAAAAAGGAATTTTGACACCAAAAAATAATTGATATGTCATTTCGAGGCCACAAGCGTAGTAAAGAGGCCGAGAAATCTCATAATAGTTTGGTTCATATCAAAGTATGATGAGATTTCTCCCTCCAAAAAAAGATTCGGCACGGTCGAAATGACAATGCGAGGTTAGGCTTTAGCTGCTCGGCAGTGATGTTTTTGCCAAGGCAAAGTTTTATAGAGTTCGCTACTGTTGTCGAATTTTCACGACACAGTTTACAATACTCCCCTTTTGACGCAAAGTCAAGGCAGGAAGAGGAAGATAAAACGCTCTTCACAACTGATAAAAGAAAGGGTTAATAGAATGTCAAAGCTTAATCAGAGAAGTTGGGGCATTGAATATGAACCGAATATGAACCGTATGGTTAATTACACTCTTTGTCCATATGAGTCATGCAGTCATCAGCAAGAAGATGGGTTTCTTTGTTGCATTGTTGGCTATGACAAAGATTCTAACTTGTTGATCGTAAGGTGTCCAGTTTGTCTACGGTACTCTACGATGCATGGACAGAAAGGGACATTCCAACTCCTTGAATTGAATGCTCACGAATCCATAATTGGGGAAAGCGGGGACTTGAAATGGTTAAAATACCCGGAGACCTATAAAGCAATGTGTCAGTGCATCGAAAAAGTATTTAAGGAATACGAAGACCTGCTTAAGCTCCACCTAAAAAGGCTCCAGTCTAAATTGAATGGTATAATCCCTAACATTGATTTTGATTCATCTTGGGATTTAAGAGGAGACGAACGACTGAGTTGTTACTCCACAGCCACCAATCTTGGAGCACTAAAGGACATTTTAGGAATTTCTGACCTTGAAGCTAAAAGGATTAGAGAAAAAGTAAGTAACGAATTGTATTCTAGGGAGAAAAGGCAGTCATGAGAGTCACTAGACCGGTTTTTATCATTGGCTGCAACAACAGCGGCAATTCAATTCTGGCCAAAGCTCTGACGAGTCATCCTAATCTCTGCGGACTACCAGACTTAGAAAAACCAGACGGTTATGGGCAATATCATCATTTAGAGATGCAAGACTTGCCCGATATGCCTAAGGAGCTAACTCATTTTCTAGGCAAAAAAACTGCCAGACTTTGGGCAGCAAACCAATTTCAGGGAGTACTAACTGTAACGGAAAAAAATTTCACCATTGCCATGGCTCGCCAAACCGAAACGGTGCTTAGTAAGTTCAACCAAAATGACAAACGGCTAGTTTTGACCAGCCCGGCCAACTTGATGCGCGTCAGGTTGTTATTGAGAATATTTCCTGATGCCAAATTCATCGCTTTAGTTCGAAATCCCTTTGCCGTAGTCGAAGGAACAATCCGCAAGCGCCGTCACGATCCGCAACGGCCATGGATTTCAGGCATGGCAACCACTGTTCGACAGGCAGCCGAACAATGGGAAAATGCTAACGTTCTATTATTGCTGGCGGAAAAATTTTTAGGTCGGCGCTTGATCATCGTTCATTATGAGGATTTGGTAATTAAAACTCAAACTACCCTCAACCAAATTTGGTCTTTCCTTAATCTAAGTGGCAGAAAACCGGTTCTGCCTCAGTTTAAACAAGACCTTAACCAAATCCAAACCCAGCGTTTAACCGACGCAGATCGTAAACTAGTACAACGGATCTGTTGGCCGATGATGTATTATTTTGGTTATGCCACGGATCAAAACATCAGAAGTTAAGATACCAACTCTTAACTTCTTTTTTATTTATTCCGTTAAAAATTCAAAAACTTTTAGCGTGGGCTATACCAAAAGCCGAGGCATTTCCACCCCGGCTCTTCTTTATTATTTGAAATTTGAAATTTGGGATTTTGAATTTCCCGCCTAGCGGGCTCTACATCATTCCCATACCGCCCATACCCGGCATGCCACCATGGTTGTGTTCGTCTTCCTTTTGCGGTAAATCGGTAATCACGGTTTCCATAGTAATTAAGGTGGAAGCAATTGAATTGGCATTTTCCAAAGCGGTCCGGGTGACTTTCATCGGATCAACAATTCCGGATTTAAGCATATCAACTTTTTTACCGGTATTAAAATCATAACCGGAGTTGGCATCTTTGATATCTTTAATTTCGTTTAGAATCAAAGAAATATCTTTAATGCCGGCATTAGCCGCAATTTGCCTTAAAGGCGCGGACAATGATTGCTGAATAATTTTGGCACCAATCTTTTCATCATCGGTTAATTCAATTCCCTGCTCTTTAAGTAAATCATTCAAAGCATTAGCCACTTTAACTAAAGCGGCTCCACCACCAGGGACGATACCTTCTTCAACCGCTGCCTTGGTAGCATTCAAAGCGTCTTCAATTTTAAATTTCTTTTCTTTCATTTCGGTTTCAGTGGCCGCACCGACTTTAATTACACCAACGCCGCCGGAAAGTTTGGCTAAGCGTTCATGTAATTTTTCTTTATCAAAATCGGAATCAGACATTTCATATTCTTTTTTAATTTGCGCGATCCTGTCGGCAATTTTCTTTTTATCACCCTTACCGTCAATAATTGTAGTGTATTCTTTAGTGGCAACAACTTTGCGAGATTGGCCCAGATGTTCTATATCGGCTTTTTCCAGTTTTAAACCGACATCTTCGGAAATTAGCGTGCCACCAGTTAATGCGGCAATATCAGCTAACATTTCTTTTCTGCGGTCGCCAAAGCCCGGCGCTTTCACGCCTAAAACATTAAAAGTACCGCGTAATTTATTAACCACAAAAGTCGCTAAAGCTTCGCCGTCAATTTCATCGGCAATAATTACCAATTCCTTCTTGCCGCTTTGAGCAATTTTTTCCAAAAGCGGTAAAATGTCATGAATGGCTGAAACTTTTTGATCAGTAATTAAAATATAAGGTTCTTCGAAATCCGCTTCCATTCGTTCGGCGTTAGTCACCATATAATGAGAAATGTAACCTTTGTCAAAGCGCATCCCTTGGACCACTTCTTTTTGCAAACCAAAAGTTTGGCTTTCTTCAACCGTAACTACGCCGTCTTTACCAACTTCTTCCATAATGTCGGCAATCATTTCGCCAACTTGCGGATCCAAAGAAGAAATAGTAGCCACTTGAGCCACTTCCTTTTTATCTTTAATCGGCTTGGTAATCTTTTTCAAACCTTCAATCGCGGCATTGACCGTTTTTTGCATTCCACTCTTTAAAGATACCGGATCGGTGCCAGCCGCCACGTTTTTCAAGCCTTCTTCAATAATGGCTTGAGCTAAAACCGTTGCCGTGGTGGTACCGTCGCCAGCCACATCATTGGTTTTTTCCGCTACTTCTTTAATTAAAGAAGCGCCGACGTTTTCAAATTTATCTTCCAGCTCAATTTCTTTAGCAATGGTTACGCCGTCATTGGTAATTACGGGCGAACCAAACCCTCGGTCCAAAACCACGTTTCGGCCCTTGGGACCCAAACTGACTTTAACGGCATTGGCCACTTGGTCAATTCCGCGTTTAATTTTTAATCGGGCATTTTCCCCGAAAAGTAATTGTTTAGCCATAGACTTATAAATTATTAATTTTTAATTTCAAATGAATTTAGAATTTCGAAAATTGATGCAAAATTCAAAATTTATTCAATGACCGCTAACACGTCTTCATCGGACAAAATTTTATATTCTTCTTTATCAACTTTTACTTCTTCGCCGGCATATTTACCAAAAATTACTTTATCACCGACCTTCAAACCAAGTTTAATAATTTTCTCACCATCACCGATGGCTAAAATCTTTCCTTCAGCCTTTTTCTCTTTATCAACGGTGTCGGGCAAGATAATACCTGATTTTGTAGTTTCTTCTTCAGTCATCGGGGCAACTACAACCCGATTGCCTAATGGTTTTAATTTCATATTGTTTGCTTAATTATTAATTTATCCTTCAAGCTTTTTAAGATATATACATAAAACATAGCAAAAAATTAGGTGTGGGGATAAATTAGCACTCTAACTTAAAGAGTGCCAATACTAATATGTTATTTAATCTTACTCCCTCTGTCAAGAGGTGTCAATAAGAATGGGTTGACAAAATAATAAATATATGATATTATCATTTGTTGCATCTGCAACCAACATAGAAAGGATAAAACCCATGGAACTGCCAGAAAAACTTCATCATTATCTTGACGAAGTAAAAAATGCCACAAATTTTGGCTTGACTTACTGGAAGGTGATTCTCGGAATCATCAACCAGTTCGTCAAAAAAGGGGTAATTACCCTAGAACAGATCGGCACCACTGCCGCTGAAGTATCGAGGATCGAGACGGCTTATGCCTCCATACCCGAACTTCAATGAACTCTGCTCAAAACGATTTAAACCGCCAATCTAAAACAAACGACAATAAGATTGGCGGTTCTCTTTATTTCAACTTATTTAAATCTAGCTGTTTTAGATTCAAACCTAAAACCAGCCAAAAAATTATCACGCCGCAATACAGCGTCCAAAAGTAATGATCAAAAAGACTCATTACTAAAATTGAAAACAAAGTTAGAAGTAAAATTACTTTTTCTAAGGTTAAAACGGATTTAATCAAAAATATAATTAGTAATAATAGGATTAAGTAAAAAATTGCCGCGCCAAAAATTCCGACTTCAGCCGGCACCAAAAGATAAATATTATGAACCGGCTGATAATAATAACCCGGCCAAGTGGAATTAATTTTTTGATAAATTCCCAATGTATAATTACCAATCCCCTCGCCCATTAACGGCAAATCTTTAATTAGCTGCCAAGACTGGTTGGCAAAAGCCACCCGTAATTGAATTGATTCAACTTCGGTGTTTTCTTGGCCGCGAAATCTGGCAATTAATGGATTATGTAAATTTACGCCTAAAATTAAAACCATTAAAAAAATCAGCGAAAGAATTTTTAAAAATGTTTTATTCCAAAGATAATATTTTTTTTGCCAAAGCCAAGCACCTAAAACTCCGAAGCTAAAAATTAAAGCCACCCAAGCACCCCGCGAAAATGTAAAAAATAAACCCGGTGTAATTGCCAGCAAGCTAAACAAAACAAAAATTCTTTGCTTTTTGGTTTTGGCCAAAAAAGCTAAATATAACAAAAACAACAAAGAAATAGCCAAAAAACCACCTAAAATATTAGGATGAGGAAAACTACCATAAGCCCGAAGCCATCTTTCACCGACGGTTTGAACAATGACTGATCCGCTGACGGTTGATAAATGTTCAGCTAACCCCAGCCACTTATTGGCAAAGACATATTGAGAAAAAAACTGCCAGCTGGCAAATATTCCCTGAACCGCACCGGAAGCAACTAAACAGATGGCAATCTTTTCCAACTTAAAATCAAAAACTAAAATCATTGAACACATGGCTACGGCCTCAAGCAAGGTAAACCAACGGTTGTAAGCTAGACTGGCATCAAGAGCCCAAAAAACTGAAAGGCCACAAATAAAAACAAACAAAATAATTAGCCAATAAATTAAAACTTCTGGTTTTTTAAGTTTTGAAATAAAGCCACTAAAGCTAAATTTTTGTAGCTGCTTGGTTTTAAGCAACCAAAAAAGATAAAGAATTAATGTTAACCAAAGCAAAATTTCGGTGCCATACAAGCTATACCGGCCGTATTCCCAAATATAACCATTAATAGAAGCGTCATGCCAAATCAACCTGGTGTTCCAGGGCAGAAAAAAAACAAAAAGATAAAAGCTTAATTTAATTATTTTCTCTAATTTTTCCATTGGCTTAAAAACAAAATTAACGATTAAAACCAAAGTTAGCCAAGGCTTTACGCCACAAAGATTGATACTCAGCCCGTCGGTCATTTTCATGAAATTTAAGCATTGTATCATTAACAATAACATTGGTATTTGCCACCAAACCATCGGCGGCAATTCTTTTTTTCATTTTTTTCAGCTCCATTGCTTTGGCTAAATACTCAAAAAATCCGCCAATGAAATCCCCCAATAAAAATTCGTCTATTTTTTTCAAACCTTTAGCAAGGTTATTGTCAGAAACAAAACGTCGGTTAGTCATGCCAGCCGCATAAAAATTTGGCAGCTGATTTACCAGCCAGCTATTAGCGGCTAAAAAATCCTGATAGACACTATTACCATAAACCGGCGCTAAAGTGACCAACCAATAGTTTAAATAAATATCATCGGGTTTCAAAGCAATGTCTGATAAATTCAAATGATTGTCAGAAATATAAAAGCTTAAGCAAACCCGATCGGCAATTTTTTGGTCATGCCGCCTAATACCAAATAAACTAGTAATTAATGTTATAACTAACCGCGACCACCAAAGCCGGCCATTCTTTACAATAATAAAAAAATCAATATCGCTAACCGGCGTTGCATTATTGTAGCCAACCGTATTACAAACAGCAATCATTTTGATAAAGGCCAAATGTTGTAATTGTTTAATTGTTTTTAAGGCAATCTTGAATTTTCCTTCGGCAATTTGGTAACGATCAAGCCGAGTTCTAATAATCTTTGGCCGGCCCCGCAAAAAATAAAAGCCATTCTTTGTTTCAATATAGCCTTGCAAATCACTGCCCCCAAGCGCTTGAATAATATTAATCAACTTATATTTATCCTTTTGACTGCCAGTAAGATACAGCCATTTGTAAACTTCCACCAAAGTTAATGGGTATTCAAAAATGTCAAAAAAAGCCACTGTTTCTAAAATGGCTTTTTGCAGTTCATTAAATTGGATATTATTACTCATCTTGTTTTGGTTTTTCAATCTGTGTTATTTCAATATTACTTTCAACGCCGGCAATTTTTACCACATCCTTGTCAATTTTTTTAAACTCTTTAGCCGCCGCATTGTACATATTTACTGTGGTTGATAAATTATTTCCTAATTTTTCTAAATAAGTTGAGTAACTGCCCAAATGCCGGCTCAATTCCTCTACTCGCTTACGAATTTCTTTAGCTGATTCTTCAATTTTTAATGCTCTTAAACCCTGCAAAACTGTTTGCAAATAGGCCAAAAAACTCGTTGGTGAAACAATAATAACATGATAACGCCGAGCGGCTCGTTCAATAATACTTTCCGTATCTTCAGTAACCATTCCGATTTTATTGATAATTAAATCATAATAAATCGCTTCGTGGGGAATAAACATAAAAGCAAAATCCATGGTATTTTCCTTGGGACGAATATATTTTGAAGTTTCTGTCACGCGCATCTTTAAGTCATTAACAAAAATTTTTTCTAGTTTTTCTTTTTCAACCGGATTTTTTTCTTCCGTGATCCGATTATAATTTTCTAAACTAAATTTTGAATCAATCGGAATTATTTTATCCTGAACAAATACTACGGCGTCAACAATCTCATTATCTTTAAATTTATACTGCATCTGAAAAGATTCTGGCGGTAAAACATTTTTTAAAACTGTTTCTAAATAGTACTCCCCCAAAATACCCCTTTGTTTTGGATTTTTTAAAATATCCTGCAAACTTTGAAGTTGATCGGTAAAACTAATTACCTGTTTATTAGTTTCATCTAATTTAGTTAAACGCTCGGTGACTTCCCGAATAATTTGAGCACTTTGGCCAAACTGCTGTTGTAAAATTTGAGTTGATTGACCCAATTTATTATCCAAAGTCTTGTTCAATTCATTAATTTGATTTTGCAACATTAACATTGATTGGTCATCTTTGGGTTTTTCCGATAAAATTTTAAATTTTTGATTGACCAAAAAAATGATTAAAGCAAAACCAATAATCAAGGCACCAAACACTAAATAATCAAATACCATATATTAAGCTAGAATTTAATAATCTTAATTTAATTTTATCATATTTTTAGACTCAAATCAATTGACACAAGTGCCGTTACATGGTATTTTTATAAATGTTACTTATCTAGTTTGGTTGCAAAAAATTAACAAATCAATCATATTAGTGTAAAATTTAAAACTTTTTTGATCAAGGCTTTAGCCAGTACTTTGAGGTTTCTGGTTTATCTTAAAAATGCGCTGATAAAATTGGCAAAATTGTTGTCCAAACCGCTAAAAAAAATAGGGCGGTTTTTATTATTAATAATAATTTTGCCATTATACAAAACCGGTTTATCTACCAAAAAATTAATAAACAAATTCTACGCTCCGCAAAAAAGACGACACCGTTTAATCCATCCTTTCTCCCGACGTTATCTAAGCCATGTTATTCTTATTATACTTTCAGCCTTAACTGTTGCTTCTAATCTGAACGCTTACGAAACCAGGCGGGAAAATTTTGGCCAAACCTGGATTTTGGCTTATTTAGTCACTAACGAAGACTTGGGCGATGTCACCGAAGAAGGCCCGATAACAAATAGCACTAAGGTAACCAATTACCTGGGTCAAAATGCCGTGGTCGCTAAGCCACAGGTTAGTGAAGAAGAAGAAGGATTAGCCCCGCAAACCGCCGTGGGCGGTAGCGCTATTGTTCAACAAATTTTATCGCCAGTAGCCGAAGAACAAGCCAGCCAAAGAGGAGAAATCATTTACTATACTGTCCAAAACGGCGATACGATTTCCAGCATTGCCAAACAATTCGGCGTTACCAGTAATACAATTCTCTGGGAAAATAACTTAACTGCCTACAGCCTAATCCGGCCAGGCGACAAATTAACAATATTGCCAACATCAGGAATTAAACATAAAATTGTCAAAGGCGAAAACTTAGCAAAAATTGCCAAAAAATACGGCATTGATGCCCAAAGTATTATTGAATTTAATAAACTGGCATCGGCTGATGATATTCGTATCGGCGAAACTTTAATCATCCCCGGTGGTAAAAAAATAATTGCCACTCAACCAGTTTACAGTTATACGGCACCAACCAAATCCTCAACTAAAGTAGTATCATCAGGCAAAATGAGTTGGCCAAACGGTTGTCGTCGCATCAGCCAATACTATGGTTGGCGCCATTCAGGAGTTGATATCGCCTGCCCTTATGGTACCCCGATTTACGCTGCTAACAGTGGCCGAGTAATCAAAGCTCAAGGTGGCTGGAATGGCGGTTATGGTAATGAAACTATTATTGACCATGGCAACGGCACCCAAACACTTTACGGCCATCAAAGCGTTATTTATGTTAAAGTTGGCCAATACGTTGAAAAAGGCCAACAGATTGGGGCTGAAGGCTCAACCGGCCGTTCCACCGGACCGCATCTTCATTTTGAAGTCAGAGTCGGCGGCGTCAGAACTAATCCGCTATATTACATCAAATAAAATATATTAAAAACCGTAGAGTTGCATTGCCATGCGCCTTTACGGTTTTTTTATTTGAAAAAATTTTTTAACCAAACATTATCCAACCAGGCCTAAAAATCAACAAAAATCCTAAAATTAAAATAATAATTCCACCGATAAAATTAGCCCAGCGCGCATACTTAGTGCTAAAACCAAAAGCCCTAAAGGTTGTCATGGCGATAATGAAAACAATCAAGCTGGGTAAAATATAAATGATAATATAAAGCAACAAGTACAGATAATATTGTAATGGGCTTAGTTTAGCTAGAGCTAAAACTTGAGTGTAGATTGCTGGCAAGCCAGCCGAGCAGACCAACTCAATTAAATTAACCACAAAAGCTAAGGCCATTATTCCCAGCATTGCTAACCAAAAGCTATTCTGGGCTAAAATCTGTCTGGTTTTTTCCATTATTTTTTTTCTTTGATTGTCGTTTGTAACATGACAACCAGCATCGCGAGTTTTGTACCATTCACGCAAATAAAAAATTCCCGAGCCAATGGCAAAAATACCAATGCCAATGCGTAAAAAATAAATAAAACCTAAAAATAAAAACAAATTAAGCCAGGCGGCCATAAATAAAAAGTAAGATGCCGCCGAACCAAGAAGAAAAGCCGAACCCAAGATTAGCATCTTTTTTCTATCAGCCAGGCCAAAAAGTAAGCTGATTAAAAATAACAAAACCCACATTGCACAAGGATTAAAACTATCCAAGCCGGCAATAACAATTGTTAAAACTGGCAAAGACCAGCTACTAAAATCAACCGAACCAAAAAAAGGTATGTTGATTACTTTATTTGGAGTAACAGCGCTGGTTTCAGGGCAAGCTTTTGAATCGGTTTCAACCGTCGTCTCCCCCAAAATTTCACCAACCACATCACTACAACCCTCTTTGGAATAAGCAATGACCAACTGTTTAATTTGCGCACCCGTAGTTTGGCTGTCTTGATAACCAGTAATAGCCTGATTACCGATGATTGTCAGCGGCACACCAGAAACAGATAAATTCATTTTTTGCCCAACCTGGCTCATTAGATTAGCATTGGCCACATTATACCAAACTTCCAATCGTCTAACTTTCAAATTAGAAAATTCATTTTCTAACTGATCCAAAAATAATTTTTCCTTGGCACAATGCGGACAACCTTGGCCATAAAAAATTGTCAGACTAACCGGCAGTGGTGGCTGAGCCAAAACTAAGCTGGGCAACGATACAAAGGCCCAAAAACCCAAAAACAAAACAAGACTGATAAACATAACCAGACTTTTGGGTTTTTGGATTTTTGGGTTTTTGTGAAATAATCTAAACATGCTATCTTTCTTTATGCGCTTCAATCTGCTTAATTAAATCATGCTTGTCAATTTCACCGACTAATCTAGAAATTTCATTGCCATCATTATCTATAAAAATAAAAACCGGCAAAGTTTTGCCAATATCATAATTTTTAACCGGCTCAACGTCATTGTCGTAATCAAAATAAATTGTTTCCAACTCGGGATATTGCGACCGTATTTTTTCCCAGCGATATCGCATCACAATGCAAGCCGGACACCAAATTGCAGTAAAAAATTTAACTTTCATTATCAATTATTATTAATAACAATGCTAGCATTCTAACCTAAAATCGAAATATTTTCAACCATCCAATTTTTTCTTTTTTAATAATAAAGAATTGCCAACCACGAAAACATCGCTTAAGCCCATAGCTAAAGCCGCTATCATTGGATTTAAAAAACCAAAAGCGGCCAAGGGAATGGCGCAAACATTATAGAAAAATGCCCAGAAAAGATTTTGCTTAATAGTAGTAAAAGTTTTTTTAGCCAGCATTATGGCTTGGACCGCCTTTAAGGGATTGCCTGACATTAAAACAATGTTGCCAGCTTCAATGGCAACTTCCGTACCAGTACCAATCGCAATACTAAGATCGGCTTGAACTAAGGCCGGTGCGTCGTTTATGCCGTCACCGACAAAAGCCACGGTTTTGCCTTGTTGCTGTAATTTTTTTACTTCATTAGCTTTGTCATTAGGCAAAACTTGAGCGATAACTTTTTTAATCCCCAACTGGCTGGCAATATAATTGGCCGTTTTTTGATTATCACCCGAAATCATTACCACTTCTATTCTCTGCTTTTGTAAAATCAAAACCGCTTCTTTAGCTTGCGGCCGCAAAGTATCGGCCACTGCTATTGAACCAATCAACTGACTATCAACAGCAACTAACATCACGGTTTTTCCTTGCTGTTCAAGCTCTGTTCTCTGTTCTCTATTCTCTATTCTCTGTTCTAAATTTATCCCATGGTCTACCATCAACCTCTCGTTGCCAATTAAAACCTTTCGGCCATCAACCTCGGTCAACAAGCCCAAACCAGAAATAGCCCGAAAGTCTTTCACTGATAATAGTTCCAATTTTTCTTCTCTGGCTTTTTTCACAATTGCCTTGGCCAACGGATGCTCGGAACTGGCCTCGGCCGATGCCGCTATTTGCAGAATTTCTTTTTGGAATTTTGAATTTATGATTTGTGATTTATTTCTGATTTCTAATTTCTGATTTCTGATTTCCGTAGCTGACAAAATATCTGTTACGGCTGGCTCGCCTTTAGTCAGCGTCCCGGTTTTATCAAAGACAATCAGATCAATTTTTTTGGCTCGTTCTAAAAATTCTCCGCCTTTAATTAAAATTCCGGCTTGTGCCCCACGGCCAGTACCAACCATAATGGCCGTTGGCGTGGCAATACCTAAAGCGCAAGGACAAGAAATTATTAAAACTGCAACCATGTTAATCAAGGCTTGCGAAAAAGGCACACCAAAAATAAAATACCAAACCACAAACGTCAAAGCCGCTAACAACAAAACAACCGGCACAAAAATTCCCGAAATTTGATCAGCCAAACGTTGAACCGGCGCTTTAGTATTTTGAGCATTCTCAACCATTCTAATGATTTGAGCTAAAATTGTATACTGACCAATTCTAGTCACTTTAACTTTAATCGCCCCTTGCTGGTTTAGAGTCGCACCATAAACTAAATCACCAACCTCTTTATCAACTGGCAAGCTCTCACCAGTCAACATTGATTCGTCAATTGAAGTTTGACCTTCAATTATTTCTCCGTCTAAAGGAATTTTTTCACCGGGTTTAACCAATAAAATATCGCCAAATTTAACTAAATCAATTGGCACTTCTTTTTGAATTTCGCCTTCAATAATTCTAGCTTGCCGCACGCCCAGATGCATTAATTTTTCAATAGCCTGAGAAGTTCGACCGGTGCTTAAGCTTTCCAAGTAATGGCCTAAAAGAATAATGGCAATAATGGTTGAAGCGCTTTCAAAGTAAGTCACCCCATGATTAAAAACCGCCCAAAGGCTATAGAAATAAGCGGCTAAAGTCCCTAAAGAAATTAACGAATCCATATCGGCCTTGAATCTGATACTTTGTCGGACTAAACCCAGATGAAATTCTAGCCCTGGACCAAACATAGCAGCAGTGGTAAATAAAATCAGAATCCATTGCCAAGTACCAACCCCCCAAAAACTACCGGGCAACTTTATCATAAAAAACATTGAAATTAAACCCGGAATGGCTAAAATGGCTGCCGCGATAAAAAGATTTAGACCATGTTTAAGATGACTTTTTTGTCCATGACTTTTATGCTCATCAACGATTTGATAACCATTCTTGACTATAGCTTTACGAAGCTGCTCAACCGTTACTTGGTTTTCGTCATAATCAATAATCGCCTGCGATTTAATGTAGTTAACGACTGCCTTGCTGACGCCAGGAATTTTCTGCAAGACTTTTTCATTACTGATTGCACAGCTAACACAATGCATGCCGGCAATATTTAATTTAATTTGTTTCATATATTTATTTAGGCTTAAAATGTCTTGCTTAATTTACTATAAACTTACCCCAAACCATTTGCATCCCGCACGAAAAAGGAATCTGGCCGGTATGGTCGGGCGTGAAGGTAATTACATTTTCGCCCCGCACCAAACTTTTTCTAATACCATATTCGGAAATTTGAATCACGCTAGTACAACCGGTCATGCCCAAACCGTCAATTACCCAACGGACCGGAATGCCTTTTTTAACATAAAGGGTTGATGGCTGGTAACCGCTATAAGTTATTGCCATTCTTGCTTCTTGATAATTCCCGGGTGTTGGCTGATTTTGATTGCTATCTGACACGCCTGAAACTGAAGAAGGAGGAGAAAAAGTTATATTAAGACCAAGACTGGCTAATCCCCGACCAATCATTATTAAAGCTAAAAGCCCAACAATGACAGCCGAAATTTTTATTATTTTGTTCATATATTTTTTCGATAAAAATGAGATGAAAGCGCCAAAACCAAACATCAAGGGAATAGTCCCTAGGGCAAAAGCTGCCATACTTAAAGCCCCTTGGACAAAGTTACCAGTTCCTAGGGCATAAAGTTCCATTGCCTGCAACGGCCCACACGGCATTAAGCCGGTCAATAAACCGATTATCAAAGGCATTTTAGGATTATTGCCGCGACTTTGTTTAAAAATATATTTAGCGATAAATTGTGGCGTTTTTAAACTCATTTTGTCCAGCCATCTATAATTAGTAAATAATGAAATAGCCATTAGAATCATAAAAAAACCGGCTACTAGCATTAAAATGCCTGAAACTATTTGATTAATTGCAAAAAATGAACCAATGCCACCTAAAATTCCGCCAACAATCGTATAAGAAACCAATCGGCCGACATTGTATTGCAAATGTGACCAAGAAAATTTTGTTTTTTTGGTTCCTGCCTTGGCAGCATCACTGGTTGAATAAGTAATTACTAAACCACCGCACATGCCAACACAATGAAAGCTGGCCAGAACGCCAATTAGAAAAATCAAACTGTATCCCAAATTTGATTCATTAAGCTTGGCCAAAATCGCCAAAGCGCCTGAATTTTGGATATAATAATAACCAACGGAATCAGTAAGCTAATGGCAAAAATTTTTACTCCGCCCCGATCTCTGATTTCTGTTTTCTGTTTTCTGTTCTCTGCCCAATCCTCGACTTGATAATCAAAGCTTTCAATTTTTTCTTTAATTTTAGAAAACGATATCTGGTCTCGATCAAACTCAATCTGACAATTACCGGTTTGATAATTGACTTTGATGTCTTTTACTCCGGCCAATTCCCCCACCTCGCCTTCCAGCAAGGTTTTGCAACTTTTGCAATGTAGGCCATTAACTTGAAATTCAATTTGTGTCATGTTATTTGGTACTCATTTTTTGTAATTGTAAAATTTCTTCAATCATTTGTCGCTTGTGTGATTCATCACTGGCTTTCATGGCTTTGGCAAAACAATTTTTTAGATGATCGGCTAATAATTTTTGATTGACTGATTTTAACAAACCAATAATAGCCAAAACTTGCTGCATCACATCAACGCAGTATTCTTTTTCTTCAATCATGGTAATAACATTACCCAAATGGCTTTGGGCTTTTTTTAAGGCAATTAGGTTCTCTTTTTCATGTTCCATAAATTAGAGTAGTTAGGAATTAGGCTCTGGGCGTTAGGTATTAGGTACCTGTACCTCAGGTGTAGGTATAGTTTAGCTAATTAAAAAAAGGCTGTCAAGCCAAAGCCGCTTACAGCCAACAAATCCCCTATTACAAAAATTACCCTATCTTAATTATTTTATATTCAACTATTTTATTTTTAAGCTGAATTTTTACAATGTCACCAATTTTACAACCAATTAAGGCCGAACCAATCGGTGAATTGTGAGAAATTATCCCTTTGAACGGATCGGTTTCTGAAGAACCAAGAATTTGATAAGTTTTTTGCTGACCATCAATTTCAACAATCACTTTACAACCAAGCTGAACTGTTCCTGAATTTTTTTCCGAACTAATGGTAACGGCGCGCTTTAAATGATCTTGAAGTTCTAGTATTCTTTGGTTAATCCCCCGCAAACGCCCCTTAGCAATTTGATAAGCGGCATTCTCCGAAAGATCGCCCAACTCGGCCAAACGCCTCATCTCAGCGGCGGCTTGGGGATGACTATCTTTTAACTTTTGCAATTTATCCTTAAGCTCATTAAATTTTTCCTCGGTTAGATGAGGGTCAGGTTGCAAATTGGTATATTTGCCTGGCTTTCTTTTTGGTACTTGCATTCAGTTGTGGTGTTAATTTAATAATTACAGTATACCATAAATTACTAGGCTTTAAATTAAACCAGCTAAAAATCAGCCAAACCATAGCCACGGCCAATTTTCATTAATTGAAATATACCTATGTTTTTGTGGATTACCAGCGATATAATTATAATGATTAGAAAAATCATTTTCCGAGGTGATAATATGATAATAAAAACTGCGCTGCCAAACAGATGGCAAATTAATAATATTCTTACAGGTGAGGCTGGAAGCCTCACCTGTATTGTTACAATCAGGCAAGGTAAGGATGCCTTGCCTGTAATGATTATTAATTTCCTGAGCCGTAAAACTTTTTAAATCATGCATTATTTCGGATATATTCTTCTTTTTTGGTTTTAATAATAAATGAAAATGGTCAGGCAATAAAACTCCGGCAATCAATTCAAAATCACCTCTCTGTTTCAAAAATTTTAATGCCTGAGAAAATATCTTTGCTAAATTCTGGTCACAAAAAATTGGCTTGTTAAAATGAGTTTTTACCGTAACAAAATAATACCCACCAATTAAATAAATTCTTGGTGCCTTATTTTTGAACATACCTTACTCCACTTTAGGCCGATATTGTAAAGCCTCGGCGACATGTTCAAGTTTAATCTTTTCCTCACCGGCTAAATCGGCAATGGTACGTGATAACTTCAAAATCCGAAAATATGACCGAGCCGATAGACCCAATTGATTAACGGCCTGACGCAATAACTCAATTGTTTTTTCATCAACGGCACAAAAATCCTTTGTTTGCCGTGACGACATTTCGGAATTAGTAATAATGCCTAAATTACCAAACCGTTTTTGTTCAATGTCCCTAACCCGTTGCACTCGTTTTCTGATTTCGGCCGAACTTTCGGCTGTCTGATCGCCGGTTAGTTTATCAAATTTAACTTTTGGCACTTCAACATGCAAATCAATTCGATCAAGTAATGGCCCAGAAATTCGTTTTTGATAATTAATAATTTGAGCGGGCAGACAGCTACAATTACGATCTAAATCATTTAAATAACCACACGGACAAGGATTCATTGCTGCCACTAAAATAAATTTAGCCGGAAATTGCAAAGTCCCCGCTGCCCGAGAAACTGAAATAATGCCATCTTCCAACGGCTGGCGCAAATTTTCCAAAACTTGCCGCGGAAATTCGGGAAACTCATCTAAAAACAAAACACCGCGATGAGACAAAGAAATTTCACCTGGCCGCGGCCAAGCCCCGCCGCCGACTAAGGCCACGCCCGAAGCCGTGTGGTGCGGCGAGCGAAACGGTCTTTCAGTGATTAACGGCTGCCCAGACGGCAAAAGACCAGCGACACTGTAAATTCTTGTCACCTGTAAGGATTCAGCCATTGTCATTACTGGTAAAATTGTTACCATAGTTTTAGCGAGCAAAGTTTTTCCTGCCCCCGGCGGTCCAGACAGCAAAATGTTATGGCCGCCAGCCGCGGCAATTTCCAAAGCCCGCTTAACATGCTGCTGGCCTTTAACAAAAGCCATATCATACAAAGGAGAAATTGATTGATTGCCAGCCGAAAAAAATTCCGGGGCGGTAAATTGATTAATCAATTTCTGGCCCGACAAATGATTAACTAATTGCTCTAAATTCCTGCAGGCATAAATTTCCAAACCCCGAACCAAGCTGGCTTCGGCACCATTTTGCTCTGGTAAATAAATTTTTTTAATCCCTTTTTCAATGGCCGCTAAACAAATTGACAATACTCCATTGATTGGGCGCAACTGACCATCAAGCGCTAGCTCACCAATAAAAACTTGCTGATCCCAGTTGTTTTTTAAATTCAACTGATGAGTAGTGATTAAAATGCTAATAGCAATTGGCAAGTCATAAGCCGGACCTTCCTTTTTTAAGTCCGCGGGCGCCAAATTAATCGTCACTTTTCCCCGCGGTACATAAAATCCCGAATTTTTTATGGCCGAGCGCACCCGCTCGCGCGATTCATCAACTGCCTTATCAGGCAGCCCAACAATAAAAATTCCCGGTAAAGCCGGCGAGACATCAGCTTCAACTTCAACCAGTTCACAGTTAAGACCAATGACGGCACCGGATAAAATTTTACTAGACATAGAAAGTGGAATTATGAATTACGAATTAAGAATCAAGGATTAAGATAGTCAATTCATAATTCTTAATTCATAATTCCAGACTCATAATAAAAACGCCCCAAACTGGCGCGCTATATTGATTACTGTAAATTGTCTAAAATTATTTTACTTTATTTATTATTTTCTGTCCAGTGAATTCCTAAACCAAACATCAAAAATTAAAATAATAACTCCGAGCGTTATTAGACAATCAGCTAGATTAAAAACCGTAAACCAAGGCATGTTGATATAATCAACGACATAACCAAAACGAAGCCGATCAAACAAATTGGAAATTGCACCAGTAATAATAAAAGTTAAGCTGCCAATTTCCCAAAAATTTCTTTTTTTATATGCCTTAACCAAAAAACTAAATAGAATAAAAGTAATAATTATAATGAAAGGCAATAATATTATTTGGGTAAATAAAATTCCAAAGGCAATTCCAAAGTTTTTAGCGAACTCAAAATTCAATAAACCCCAAAAAAAATCACCGCCAATGGTAACGGCGGGATTCTTGATAAAATATAATTTTAGTATCCGGTCAATTACAAATATTATTAAAATGAAAACATTCAAACTGAGATATTTTTTGGTCATCATTATCCCTCACCTTGCAATTTTTTCTTGCAAGCTACACATGAACTAGAAGTTGGTCTAATCATTAGGCGTTTTTCTTCAATCACTTGACCACAATATTTGCAGATGCCATAAGTTCCACTTGCA
>Ga0265297_10001791_pt1 | contig 47467 bp, 35 predicted proteins | sample Munlanlwell13791_FD_192502 | JGI IMG/M metagenome (GOLD analysis project Ga0265297, IMG submission 192502) | Leachate microbial communities from a municipal landfill in Southern Ontario, Canada - Leachate well 137-91 | ecosystem: Engineered > Solid waste > Landfill > Unclassified | place...
GCTTGGTGTTGGATGACTTCGTGGGCCTCGGCTCAATGGTTGGTCTGGGTGCTAAGAGCATCAACTACACCGTTGGTCTGGGTGGTTTCTACGGAGGTGGAGGCTTAAAGGCTATCCCGGTTCGCGCTGGCGGCATCATCAACTTGCCGGCAGAGTGGATGGGCGGTCTTGAGTCTTATCTGGCAGGCGGCTTGAACTACGTCGTTTACGGTAACAGCACGACCTCAGGCAATCTCGGTGGCGATGCCGCTTTGGGCATCAAAGCTGATTTAGGCTTAGGGCTCGGGAAAACCGGTTTCGAACTCGGTTATTCCGTTGTCCGGTCGAAGACCGTTACGTCGAAGGGCTTGTCCCTGTCCGTGTCTCAGCCTATCGTTTTATAAAGAGCAGGGACCCATTCCTTTTTAAAGAGAACTTGGATACTTTAGAGAGGGGGGTCCCTCTCTTTTTGTCTTTTCCCCACCGTAATTCGAACATAATCGCTTGAAATTATTGCCGCGGCCGGGCGAAATAACTTCGTATGAAAGTACCGGGCGCGGAGCGGGGCGGGAATCGCCCCAAAGTTTATAATAACATCCTGATCGGGATATTTTTTCGGGAGCAGGGGATCACCCCCCACGGCAACCTCCACGTCCTGACCGGGCTCAAGTTCAAGCGGGAACTGCAGCCCGAGCTGCAGAAATGCTTGAGCGGGGTCCGCGATCTTTTTGTCAGCCATTCGTTGTCGTTCCACCAGTTAGAAGCGCTCTTTAACCATCCCGACCAGCTGGCGCAGCATCTGTGCCGGGAGAACGGCACGACCAAGCTCCTGAGCCCCGAAGGTATTTCTGCGTCGATCAAGGTCCTGCTGGAGACCAAGCCGCTGGAGGGGATCAAGCTGCTGGAACAGAAAACGAAACTGTTCACGCCGGAAAAGATCGCGGCGCTGCTCCGCTGCAACCTCGGTTCGATCGCCGCCTGTTTCACCGAACAAAACGTCAATGAGGCCGAGTTCCGGATCGCGCTGGGATTGCTGAAGAGCAACGGCAGCTTCGACCTGCAGCAGGCTTTTTGCCGGGAATTGGCCGAGACCGCCAAACATGACGAAAGCTGGGCCGTGTTGGCATTGGACGAATTTTGCCGGCATTTTCCGGCGCAGCCGTGGTTCCACGAAACGGCCGGCGATCTCCAGCTTGGGCTTGGCCTGGCCAAGGAGGCGCTGGCCGCTTTTCAGGCCGCGCTGCGGCTCGATCCGCAGAACAAGAAACTGCCGCCCAAGATCAAAGCGGCCGACCGCGCGGTCAAAACGGACAGAAAAGAAACGGAAAATAAACACGAAGAACTGCGCAAGACGGTCCTTGCGCTCTGGGCGAAATGCGGCAGCGAAGAGCCGGCCGGCCGGGAATTAGTGGCCCTGTCGCAGACCAGGTTGTTCGAGCAGATCGCTAATCTGCTGGAAAACGACCTGACGCTCAGCCGGAACGACGAAGTGACGGTCAAAAAATTGGCGGCGCTGGAGAAACTGGCGGCCGAGCGGGGGGACGCTGTCCTGGCCCGGTTCTGCCGCTATCTGCAAAATAAGCATTTGAGCGAAATGGTTAACAAAATAGCCAAAGGGAACGCGGTCGAGCGCCGGATAGCCAACACCAATATTATTGACTTGGGAATACCGAATTTTATCAGGGAATTGCTGGGAAACGACGAGCTGGAGCTTGGCCACACTCGGTTAAACCCGGCCGCGCTGGACGGATTAGCCGGGAGCAAGGAACAAGTCTGGGACAAGCTGATCGCCAGTGGCTACATTAATAACAAGGGCGACCTGCTGGAATTCGACGGGGTACGGCGCCACTTCTCGCTGGGGGAAGAGATTTCCCCGAAAGCCGCCGACGCGGCCTATAAAGCGCTCTATCAGGCCAGCTACTATCCGCTGGTCGAACGGCTGGCGGCCGCCGCCGATAATAAAACGCACAAAAACCAGGAGCTGTGCGCCTTGATCATGGACAATTTGTTCGGCAAGCATTACCGGGCTTACCTGGCAGAATATAAGCAGCGCCGTTGGGACGAAGCTTTGGCCGAACTGCTGGCTTGTTACCGGCTCAATCCCGCGGCGGAAAATCTCGACCGCCAGACCGCCGGCTTGCTCAGCGTCATGGCGCACAAGACCGGGGAGGCGGGCGATACGGCCGGTGCGATCGCGCTTTACCGGCGGGCCCTGTTTTACGACGCTTTTTCCCTGATCGCGCTGGAGCGGCTGTCGCTGCTCCATCTCAGCCTGCGCCAGTTCCCGGCCGCAGCCGCCTATGCCCGGACGATAATCGCGCTGGAACTGCCGCCGGGACAGAACGCGGGCGAGCGCCGGGCCGAGCTGGAAGGAACGCGCACGGCCGCCTTTGGTAATTTAGCGCTGGCGCTGCTGATGGCGCATGTGCAAAGCGGCGCCCCGGAGTACCTGCAAGAGGCGGCGGCCAGCATTGAAGAAGCGCTCCGGCGGGACCCGAAAAATGTCAAAAGCCATATGAACCGGGCGAAGATCCGGCTGCTCCAGGGCCGGACCGCCGAGGTCGCCGAATGGCTGAACGGTTTCCTGGCCGGGCCAAAGGCCGAACCGATGCTGATCGTCGATTTCACCAAGCAGGCCTTTGACCGGTACGCGGCGAGCGGCGACCGGGAGGAACGGGCGCAGCTGCGGACGCTGCTGGCCAAATTGGTCGATCACCTGACGGGAGCAGTGGCGACCTGCGAACAGCTTTGCGCCGAATATCCGATCATGATGGTCGGTTTTGCCGGCAATTGCCAGGATCTTGGCCTGGTCGAAGAAAGCGCGCGGCTGATCGCGGCGATCATGCGGCATAACGGCCGGGATTCCGGCGCTTATAATTACTGCTTAACGATGCAGGCGCGGAACGACTCGCACCTGGGGCGGGACAAAGCGGCGGCGGAAAAACTGATCAGCGTCATTGGGGCAGATGTCTCCCTGCGGGTCTACGAAGAGCACCTCGGAGCATTTCAGTCGCTCCGGATCTATGCCGCCGAGCTTTTGACCGCGATTTTTGTCGGTTCCGACAAAGAAGGCCCGGAGAAGCGGCTGAATTGCAAAAAAGGGGAAAAAGTCCTTGCCCGGCTGATCAAGGATTTCCCGCACAGCCCGATCCTCTGGTCCTGCCTGGGCTGTCTGCAGGAAGAACAGGGCAAGACGGGGCAGGCGCGGGCGAGCTATGAGCGGTCGATGGCTGTCGATCCCTCTTACCTGGTTGCCCGGCTCAATTACCTGGAGATGCTCTTCACGGAAAAAGGGGAGACGCCGGAATTCGCGGCCGAGTTGGCGGGGCTTACCGCCACGGTCAGGGATATCCTGCGGCGCGGCCGGGAGAACGACAAGGAGCTGGACCGGCTCCGGATCAATTTTACCTATAAAATATTGGTCGCGCTCTACCAAAAGATGAAGGCGCCGGAGATCGTCGAGCTCTTAAAGATCATCCTGACCGAAGGGGAAGCGTTTGGTCTGGCCGCTCATTTCCAAAACGCGCTGGCCGAGATAAAAGAGACGGAGGAAGGGGTGCCGGCGGAGATCGCGGCGCTTATTCCCGCTCGTACATAATATTGGCCAAGACCGCCAGTCCCGCCGTTTCCGTCCGTAAGATCCTTTTCCCCAGAGTGACGGTTTGCCACCCCGCGGCCCGCGCTTGCTCGACTTCCGCCCGACTGAATCCTCCTTCCGGTCCGATCAAGACAATTATAGAAGTTGGTTTAGAAGTCTGAAGGGCCGACCGTAAACTAATATTCTTTTCCAGTTCCCAGGGCAACAAAGCCAGACCGAACCGCTCCTTTAGTTTAAGGACCGACGTGAAGTCGGTCGGCTCGCTGACTTCCGGGATGATGGCGCGGCCCGATTGTTCGGCCGCTTCCTTGGCAAGCTTGCGCCAGCGGTCGGTCTTGGCGGTTTTGCCGATCGTCCGCTCAGTCACGACCGGGATGATCTTATTAACTCCGAGCTCGACGCATTTTTCCACGACAAAATCCATCTTTTGCCCTTTAGGGAGCGCTTGAGCCAAGGTGACTTTGACTGCCGGCTCCCGGTCGGACGGGGACGACCTGACGATCTTGACCGTGACCAGCTCTTTCGTTAAGCTGACGATCTCCGCCTCATGGACCTGGCCGGTGCCGTCCAGTAATTCGAGGCGGTCGCCGGCCTGCAGGCGCAGGACGTTGCGGACGTAATGGGCGTCCGCTCCGGTAATGTTGGGGAAATCCGCGGGTGGGACGAATAACCTAGGCATTTTTGAATTGTTTCAGCAGCTCTTCCTGCTGTTTAGTAAGCTTGGTTGGGATCTTGACCTCGACCAGGACATAAAGATCGCCTTTCCCTTTGCTCTGGAGGTGCGGCAGTCCTTTCTCTTTGATCTTGAAATTGGTGTTCGGCTGCGTGCCAGGCGGGACCTTCATGGTCGCTTCCCCGTCGAGCGTCGGCACCTTGATCTCGTCGCCTAAGATCGCCTGGATAAAACTGATCTCGGTCCGGTAGTAGAGATTGGCCCCGTCGCGGTTGAACAGCGGATGCGGTTGAACTTCGATAAAGACGTAAAGATCGCCGGGCGGACCGCCTTTAGTCCCGGCGTTGCCGGCGCCGGATACCCGCAAGCGGTAGCCGGAATCGATTCCGGCCGGAACTTTGATCTTGACGACGTGCTTTTTCTTTTCGCGGCCGTTGCCGTGGCAGGACGGGCAGGGTGAGGCGATCGCTTCGCCGCTGCCGCGGCAGGTCGGGCAGGTGATGATCTGGGCGAAACTGCCGAGGACCGTTCGCTGGGTTTTCTTGACCTGGCCCGAACCGTTACAGGTGGCGCATTTGACCGGCGAGGTCCCCGGTTTGGCGCCGCTCCCTTTGCAGGTGGTGCAGGCGACGTAGTGGGGGACTTCCAGCTCTTTGTCCGCTCCTTTAGCGGCTTCGGTTAGCGTGATGCGGAGATCAAGGCGGAGGTCTTCGCCCCGCTCCGGGCCGCCGCGGCGCTGGGCTGCGCCCTGGCGGCCGCTGAAGAACATGTCGAACAGGTCGCCGAGGTCGCCGAAGTTTCCGCTGCCGCCCCCGAAATCAAAGCCTTCGAATCCTCCTCCGCCGAACCCGCCGGCGCCCTGCGGGCCGCCGGCCTGGCCGAAGTAGTCGTACTGGGAGCGTTTCTGCGGATCGGAGAGGACCTGGTAGGCTTCGTTGATCTCCTTGAACCTGTCGGCCGAGCCGGCTTCCTTGTTGACGTCGGGATGATGCTTGCGGGCTAAATTGCGGTACGCCTTCTTGATCTCGTCCGGCGCCGCGCTTTTATTTATCCCCAGGACTTCATAGTAGTCCTTCTTCATTACTTATCGTCTTTAACTTCCGCTTCCGCGTCGACCGTCGGCCCCTCGCCGGCGTTGCCGCCGCCCTGAGGCTGGCCTTCGGCGCCCGGGGTCGGCCCGGCTTCTTTGTAGATCTTAGCCGACATCTCGTACACTTCTTTTTGCAGGTCGTCGAGCGCTTTCTTGATCGCGCCGGCGTCGGTCCCTGCCAGTGCCTGGCGGGTAACCGCGATCGCTTTTTCGACTTTTTCCTTAGTTGGCGCGTCGACCTTGTCGCCGGCCTCTTTCAGCGTCTTTTCGGCGGAGTAGGCCATAGCGTCGGCCTGGTTGCGGGTGTCGACCTCTTCCCGTTTCTTCTTGTCCTCGGCTTCGTGCGCTTCGGCGGTCTTCTTCATCTTCTCGATCTCGTCCTTGGAGAGGCCGGACGAAGCGGTGATCGTGATCTTCTGTTCCTTGCCGGTCCCTTTGTCCTTGGCCTTGACGTTCAAGATCCCGTTGGCGTCGATGTCGAAGGTCACTTCGACTTGCGGGATGCCGCGCGGCGCCGGGGGGATGCCGTCGAGATGGAAGCGGCCGAGCGTCCGGTTGTCCGAGGCCATCGGGCGTTCGCCCTGCAGGACGTGGACCTCGACCGAGGTCTGCCCGTCGGCCGCGGTCGAAAAGACCTGACTCTTGGAGGTGGGGATCGTCATGTTCCGCTCGATCAGCGGGGTCATGACGCTGCCGAGCGTTTCGATGCCGAGCGTCAGCGGCGTGACGTCGAGCAAAACCATCTCCTTGACCTCGCCGGCCAGGACGCCGCCTTGCAGGGCGGCGCCGATCGCCACCACTTCGTCGGGGTTAACGCCCTTGTGCGGCTCTTTGCCGAAGAACGCTTTGACCGTTTCCTGGACCTTCGGCATTCTGGTCATGCCGCCGACCAGGATAACTTCGTCGATCTGGCTGGCAGAGAGTCCGGCGTCGGCGAGCGCCTGTTTGCACGGCGCGATCGACCGCTCGATCAGGTCGCCGACCAATTGTTCCAGCTTGGCGCGCGACAGCTTGATCACTAAATGTTTGGGGCCAGTCTGGTCGGCCGTGAGGAAGGGGAGATTGATCTCCGTTTCCGCGGCGGTGGAGAGTTCGCATTTGGCTTTTTCGGACGCTTCCTTGAGCCGCTGCATTGCCATCCGGTCGTGGCTCAAGTCGACCCCCTGGTCTTTCTTGAACTCTTCGAGCAGCCACTTCATGATGTGCTGGTCGAAGTCGTCGCCGCCGAGGTGGGTGTCGCCGTTGGTCGATTTGACCTCGAAGACCCCGTCGCCAATTTCCAGAATAGAAATGTCGAACGTGCCGCCGCCCAGGTCGTAGATGGCGATCTTCTCGTTCTTCTTTTTGTCGAGGCCGTAAGCGAGCGACGCGGCGGTCGGTTCGTTGATGATCCGGACCACTTCCAGGCCGGCGATGGTGCCGGCGTCCTTGGTCGCCTGGCGCTGGCTGTCGTTAAAATAGGCGGGGACGGTGATCACCGCTTTCTTGACCGGCTCGCCGAGAAAGTCCTCGGCCGATTGCTTCATCTTTTGCAGAATCATGGCGGAGATCTCCGGCGGGGTGTATTCTTTCTCTTCGATCTTGACCTTGACCTCGTCCTTGCCGCCTTTGACCACGCGGTAGGGGACATACTTCAATTCGCCGCCGACCTCGTCGAACCGGCGTCCCATGAAGCGCTTGATCGAGGAGACGGTATGCTCCGGGTTGGTGATCGACTGCCGTTTGGCCACCTGGCCGACAACGCGCGAGCCGTCCTTCAGGAACGCGACGATCGACGGGGTAGTGCGACCTCCTTCCGAGTTCGGTACTACCGTCGATTCGCCCCCCATCATCACCGCCACGCAGCTGTTCGTCGTCCCCAGATCGATCCCGATTATCTTTTCCTGTGCCATTTTACTTTGCTCCTTTCTTGCTCACGATCACCATGGACGGCCGGATGACGCGGCCATGGAGCGTATACCCTTTTTGCATTTCCTCGATGATGACCCCTTCCGGTCCCTTGTGTTCTTTGTTCAAGATTGCCTCGTGCAGATTGGGATCGTAAGGCTTGCCGAGCGCCTCGATCTCCTTGACCCCGTGCTTGATCAGCACGTCTTCCAGCTGTTTCTTGATCAACGCCAGCCCCTTGGTCATCTCGGCGCTGGTTTTGTGCTTCAATGCCCGCTCAAACCCGTCCAAGATCGGGAGGAGGGCGGTGATCAGCGCTTCGTTGGCGAACTGGACGAACTGTTCGCGATCGAGCGCGGAGCGCTTTTTGTAATTGTCGAAGTCCGCCAGCGCGCGGAGAAGCCGGTTCTTGGTCTCGATCAGCTCTTCTTGAGTCAGCTCAAGCTCACTTTTCTCGGGCGGCAGCTCTTTTGGCGTTTCCTGTAGCTCTTCGGCCATTATTTCCCCTCCAGTAAATTGTCCAAACGCCGGGAAAGATTTTCCAGGATGCTGGCGACGCGGCCGTAGCTCATCCGGGTCGGGCCGATCACGCCGATCCCGCCGGACGCCGCTTGCCCCATGTCGTACGAGCTCATCACCACGCTGCAGTTCTTGACCTCTTTAAAATCGTTTTCGTGGCCGATCTTGATCGTGATCCCTTTCTCGGTCGTGTATTCCTTGATCATGTCGGCCATCAGCTCTTCGTTCTCTGCCACTTCCATGACGTGCCGGGTGTAGGTCATGTCATTATTGAATTCCGGCTGCTTGAGCATGTGGGAAAAGCCGGTCGAGTAGACCCGGGTCCGGTCGTTGAGCGTAGCCACCACCGAAGCGTATTCCATCAAGTTGGACAAGACCTTTAAGGTCTGGTGCAGGGCGTTCTCCACGTCCTGGTGGATCGTTTTCAGCCCGTCGCTGATGACCTCCTGCTCGCGGGTCGTCAGCTGGCGCGCTTTCATGAGGTGATCGACGTAGAAACGGTAACCGAGGTCGGTCGGGATCCGCCCGGCCGAAGTGTGCGGCTGGACGATCAGCCCCATTGCCTCCAGGTCCGCCATTTCGTTCCGGATGGTGGCGGGGGAGAGGTCGGGCATATAGGCGCGCCAGATCGTGCGCGAGCCGACCGCTTCCGCGGTGTGCAGATAGTCGCGGACGATCGCTTCCAGGATCCGCTTTTTCCGTTCGTCAAGTTCAATGGTTTTTATCATTAGCACTCTCTCCAGATGAGTGCTAATTATAGCAAGGTTAACCCGAGGGTGTCAAGGGAGGGTTAGACGAACTTTGCGAACACCAGGTTGCCGAGGTAGAGGCCTTTTCTGGTCAGTTTATAATTGCTGCCGTCAGCCGTGAGGAGCCCGTCAGCTATCAACTCTTTTACTTCGCGTTCAAATCCGTTGAAATGCTCCTGGGCCAGGCCGTCCAGCAACCGCAGACCGAGGAAAATGGTTTCGGGTCGCGGGTCGCGGGTCTCCGGGTCGCTGACCCGCAACTCGTGACTCGCGACACGTGACAGATATTCCTCGAGACAGTTCGGGTTCGACCAGCGCTGGCCGTTAACATGCGAGTGCGCGCCGGCGCCGACGCCGAGGTAGTTCCCGTTCCGCCAGTAGACCAGGTTATGCTGACATTCGCGGCCCGGTTTAGCAAAATTCGAGATCTCGTAATGCTTATAGCCGGCGGCGGTCAGCGTATCGATCGCGGCTTCGTACATGGCCAGTTCGACTTCTTCGTCCGCCTTGGTAAATTTTCCCGCAAAAGGGGTTCCTTCTTCAATTTGCAGATTATAAACAGATAAGTGTTCGGGATCCAGCTCGAGCGCTTGCCGGAGGTCGGCTTTCCATTCCGCCAGCGTCTGCCCGGGCAGGGCGAAGATCAGATCGAGGTTGATATTCTCGAAGCCGGCGGCGCGGGCGTCCTGATAGAACCGTTTAGCCGTCGCCGAGTCATGGACCCGGCCAAGCATGGTCAAATGCCGGTCGTTGAACGACTGGACACCGATCGAGAGCCGGTTGATGCCGAGCGCTCGGAGCGCTTTTAGCTTGGCCTTGTCGGCTGTGCCGGGGTTGGCCTCGATGGTGATTTCGCTTGTAGCGGCGACCTTCAGGTCGCCATTTCGGGATGGCGGTCTAAAGACCGCCGCTACGGTTTTTATTATTTGCTCGAAATGTCTGGGCTCGAGCAGGGTAGGCGTCCCGCCTCCAAAGAAAATAGTTTCTGGCCCCCCAGTTCCCAGTTCCTTAGTCCCCAGTTCCCTGACCAAAGCGTTGACATACGCGTCGATCAGCGCCTCTTTGCCGGCATAGGAAACAAAGTCGCAATAGTTGCATTTACGTTTGCAGAAGGGGATGTGGACATACAGCGCGGTCATTGGTCGAGGCGGAGGACGGCGAGGAACGCCTCTTGCGGGATCTCGACGCGGCCGATTAGCTTCATTTTCTTCTTGCCTTCTTTTTGCTTCTCTAGCAGTTTTCTTTTTCGCGTAATGTCGCCGCCGTAGCATTTGGCCAGCACGTCCTTGCGCTTGGCCTTGATGGTTTCCCGGGCGATGATCTTGCCGCCGATCGCCGCCTGGACCGGGACGGAGAACTGGTGCTGGGGAATCTCCTTGACCAGCCGCTCGGTCATCTTCTTGCCGTAATAATAGGCGCGGTCGCGGTGGACGATGAACGAGAGGGCGTCGACCGGCTCCTGGTTGATCAGGATGTCGAGTTTGACCAGGTCGGAGGTCCGGTAGCCGACCTGCTCGTAGTCCATCGAAGCATAGCCGCGCGTGACCGATTTGAGCAGGTCGTGGAACTCGATGATCACCTCGGCCAGCGGCAATTCGTAAGTGATCACCGCCCGCTTCGGGTCCAGGTATTCCAGGTTGAGGAAGGTTCCCCGTTTGTCGTTGGCCAGGGTCATGACCGCGCCGACATAGTCGGCCGGGGTAAAAATGCTGACTTTAAGATACGGTTCTTCGATCGATTCGATCTGCGACAGGTCGGGCAGCTTGGTCGGGTTGTCGATCAGCAGGACCTTTTTATTGGTCAGGTTCACCTGGTAGACCACGTTGGGCGTCGTGGCGATCAGCCCGATATTGAACTCGCGGGTCAACCGCTGCTGGGTGATCTCCAGATGGAGCAACCCGAGAAAACCGCAGCGGTAACCGAAGCCGAGCGCCGTCGAAGTCTCCGGTTCGTAGAAGAGGGCGGCGTCGTTGAGCTGCAGTTTTTCGATCGATTCCTTGAGCAGCTCGTAATCTTCGCCGTTGATCGGATAGAAGCCGCAAAAGACCATCGGCTTGATCGGCTGATAACCGGGCAGGGCGGCCGGGGCCGGGGACTTGGTCCGGGTAACGGTGTCGCCGACGTGAGCGTCGGCGATGTTCTTGATGTTGCCGATCAGGTAACCGACCTCGCCGGCCGCTAAGGTGTCGCGCGGGATCAGGTCGAGCCGGAGCGTGCCGATCTCCAGCGCTTCGAACTCTTTGCCGGTCCCCATCAGCCGGATCTTGTCGCCTTTGTTCAAGGTGCCGTTGACGATCCGGAGATAGACGATGACGCCGCGGAAGGAATCGTAATGGGAATCGAAGATCAGCGCCTGGAGCGGCGCGTCCGGGTCGCCTTGCGGCGGCGGGACGCGGGCGATGACCGCGTCGATGATCTCGGCGATGCCGCGGCCTTCCTTGGCCGAAGCGAGCAGGATCTCGTCCGCCCGGAAACCGAGCGTGTGGACCAGCTCGTTCTTCGCCATTTCCACTTCGGCGCCGGGGAGATCGATCTTGTTGATGATCGGGATGATCGTCAGGTTGCTGTGCAGGGCCAGATGGTAATTGGCCAGCGTCTGCGCTTCGATCCCCTGCGTCGCGTCGACCAGCAGCAGGGCCCCTTCGCAAGCGGCCAGCGACCGGGAGACCTCGTACGAGAAGTCGACATGGCCCGGCGTGTCGATCAGGTTAAGCACGTAGCCGTTATATTCCATCCTGATTGCCTGCGCCTTGATGGTGATGCCGCGCTCCCGCTCCAGGTCCATCGTGTCCAGGACCTGGGCGCGCATGTCGCGCTTTTCGATCGTTTTGGTGAATTCGAGCAGCCGGTCGGCCAGCGTTGATTTGCCGTGATCGATGTGCGCGATGATGCAGAAGTTGCGGATCTTGCTCAGCATGGTTAATTCATTTTAACATAATTAATCGAAGTTGACAGGCCGGATGTTATCGGCGATAATAAAAGCCAGCATGAAACAGCTGATTTGCCTGCTGTTAGCCGTCGTTTTGTGCGGTTCAACAGCCATGGCCGCCCTGGACCTGAGCGAGATCGGCGTCGGCGCCCGGCCGCTCAGCCTGGGTAAGGCCTATTTTGCCCTGGCGGACGACGCCAGCGCCATCTTTACCAATCCGGCCGGCCTCTCGCGCAATAAAAGCCTGAACCTGGTCAGCATGGGGGGCGCGATGCTCGGCGACGTCAATTACATTTTGCTGGGCGCCGCGGAAAATTCGCCGCTCGGCAAGTTCGGCGTCGGTTACGTCAACGCTTCGGTCGGCAGCATCCCGCTGATGCAGCTGGTCGGCTCCGGGCCCAGCCAGGAAGCGCAGCAGTACGGCGCCACCGATTACACTTCCAGCCTGATCGTCTTTTCCTACGGCTCCAAGCTCAGCCGGTTCCTGCGCGGCGGAGCGGGGGGCAACGTCGCGCTCGGCGCCAGCCTCAAGCTGTTCGCCCAGGGTTTTACCGGCGGCGGGTCGACGATGCAGGACGCGACCGGCAGCGGCATGGACGCCGACCTGGGGATGCTCTGGGACGTCAATCCCTGGCTGAACTTCGGCCTGACGATGCAGAATTTCCTGCCGGAAAGTTTCGGCGGCAAGTTCTCCTGGCAAAAGAACGCGGTCACCGAGGCGATCCCGATGGTCACCCACCTGGGCGGCCGGCTGAACATGTTCGGGCCCAACGGCGCGCGGGCCAATTGGGACCAGAAGCTGGACCTGCTGTTCGACCTGGAAAAAAGCAGCCAGAACCGTCCGACCGCTTACCACGCCGGGGTCGAGTACTGGCCGCTGGATAGCCTGGCCCTGCGCGGCGGGTTGGACCAGAAACCGCGGGCGACGGAAAGCGGGACCGGCGTCGACAACAACCTGACGGCGGGCGTCGGCTTTTATTTCGCCGGGTTCACTTTCGACTACGCCTATCACCAGTTCGGCGAACTGTCCGAGAACACCACCCATTTCTTCTCCGTCGGTTACCGGGGAGAGGAGCAGCGGATCCAGGAGAGCATCAAAGCGAAGGCGGAGAAGCGCAAATCGACGGTTCCGCAGCCGGAGATCGTCAGCAAGCCGCTGCTTAAGGTCTTTCCGGACGTGCCCGAAGCCTACTGGGCGCGCAAGCCGATCCAGTACCTGACCACGCTGGGGATCATGGACCCGTACGAGGACGGGAATTTTTACCCGACCAAGGAGATCACCCGGGGCGAGCTGGCGGTGCTGCTGGTCAAGGCGAAAGGGTTTATCGTCGGCAAGGAGATCGCCGTCCGCTTCAACGACGTGCCGCTCCAGTCTTACGAGGCGCCGTACGTCAGCCTGGCGGTGGAGCGCAAATACATCAACGGTTTCCCCGACGGTTCGTTCAAGCCGGCCAAGCGGGTCACCAGGGCGGAAGCGGCGACGATCCTGGCGCGTTTTTCCGGCCTCTACCTGAAGCCGAAATTGCTGAAGGCGCCTTACTGGGACGTGCCGGTCGATCACTGGGCGGCGCCGGCCATTGCCGCGACCAAAGACGCCGGCCTGTTCGAATACATCGGCGACCAGGGTTTCGGCCCCAAGATGTACCTGACCAGGGCGGAAGCGGCGGAGATCATCGCCAAGACGCCGTTCGCCAAGAAAAAGATCGAAGAGTTGATCTCGGGCGGAGAGTAGGGGAGAGTTTCACGGAGGGATGGCCGAGTGGTTGATGGCGGTAGTCTTGAAAACTACTGTGCGCGCAAGCGCACCGGGGGTTCGAATCCTCCTCCCTCCGTTTCGAATTTCGTGTTTCGTATTTCGTGCTTAGTTTTGAGGAGGGGTACCCAAGTGGTTCAAGGGGACGGTTTGCTAAACCGTTAGTACCGCAAGGTAGCGAGAGTTCGAATCTCTCCCCCTCCGTTCTTTTCTTTTTACTAAAATGGCAGAGCAAGTGCTGGTCCTGAACGAAACGCAAGTGCCGATCAACATCACCTCCTGGCGGAGAGCGATGACCATGCTCTACAAGGGGCGGGCGGCCGGCGTTGCCTATAACGGGAAGATGATCAACGGCGCCCTGCGGCTGCCGGAGATCATCCGGCTGGTGCATTACGTGCCGCTGCCGTACACCAAGGTGGTGCTGTCGCGCAAGAATATTTACCTGCGCGACAATCACACCTGCCAGTATTGCGGCAAAGTCGGCTGTACGCTGACGATCGACCATGTCATTCCCAAGAGCCGGGGCGGGGAAGACGAATGGGAGAACATGGTGGCTTGTTGCGCCCGCTGCAACAACCGGAAAGGGGACCGGCTGCCGGAAGAGGCGGGGCTGAAGCTGATCGGCACGCCCTACCGTCCGTCGTCAACGCTGTACTTGCACATGACCAGGCTTCACGGCGTGCCCGAAAGCTGGTATAATTACTTTTTCGAGCGGAATTGAGGGCCCGTAGTGTAGTCCGGTTTAACACGCCTGCCTGTCACGCAGGAGATCACCGGTTCAAATCCGGCCGGGCCCGATTCCGGAAAGGTAACGAACAGGGATGATGGCTTCTGGCAACGCTAAAATAATTGGCACGGGAAGCTATGTGCCTGAAATTGTCGTTGAGAGCGCGGAGTTAGAAAAGAAATACGGTTTAAGGCCGAATCAAATTGTGGAAATGACCGGCGTTAAAAGCCGGCATTTTGCGAACGCGGACCAGTCAAGTTCCGACCTCGCCCTGGAAGCGGCCAAACAGGCGATCGCCGCCGCTAAGATCGACCCCAAAGAGATCGACCTGATTATCTTCGGTTCCAGTATCGGCGACCAGGCAATCCCGACGACCGCTTCCCGGCTGCAAAAAAAACTCGGCCTTAAGAATACCGCCGCTTTTGACGTAAATTATACTTGCCTGAGCTTTTTACTGGCCATGGATATTGCCAAAAACTATATCAGCATCGGTAAGTACAAAAACATTTTGATCGCGGCGGCGGAATTAACGTCCAAAGTCATCAATTGGCGGGAGGGAGAGTCCCGCTTTCTGCTGGGTGACGGCGCGGGCAGCGTGGTCGTGAGCCGGGCGGACGAAGGCGACAAGTCGGCCATTAATTCCGCTTATTTTAAGACCGATTCGACCCATGATCATTTGATCCATATCGAAGGATATGGGAATCGCAATCATCCCAATAAGGCCGGCTTAGAACCGGAAACTAACATGTTTTACATGAACGGTTCGCCGGTCTTGAAGCAGGCGATGAGGGGAATGGACGATCTGATCGCCGGTACAATGAAATACGCCGATTTTGCCAAGAACGAGATCGATTATTTGATCCCTCATCAGGCAAGCATCTTCGGTATTTCGGGCGGAGCAAGAAAAGTCGGGATCGATATGGCGAAAGCCTTAATGACCTTGGCGGAGTGCGGGAATACCGCCGCCGCTTCCATGCCCTTAACGCTTGACCGGTTCGTCAGAAATGGTACGATCAAAAGAGGCGACAAGCTCATTTTTCTCGGTACGGCGGCAGGTTTGTCGTGGGGCGGGTTAACAATTGTTTACTAAAAAGATCATATGACATTTAACCCATATTCAGCGGTCTATTTGTTTTCGGCCGTTATCAGCTTTTGCTTGATCCTCCTGCTCTGGTTCAGGGGAACAAGAAGCAAAGAACAGCTCTACTTTTTGGCGTTTTGTTTTTCCGTATTTTTGTGGAATGGCAGCGCTTTCCTGGGGGTCAACTCTACTTCGGTAAATGCCGCGGTGCTGTTCGCCAAACTTGCCTGCCTGGGGATCATTCTGATCCCGGCCTCTTTTTCGCTTTTCATTTCCACTTTTCTAATGAAAGAGCGGAACTTGTATTGGAAGGCCCAGAACAATATTTTTCTCGGCTTAACTATAATATTTGCCGTACTGGACCTTACAACCGGATTATTTGTCAGCGGGGTTGTCGCTAAAGGCCATTTCGCGTATTTCACGGTGCCGGGCATTTTGTTCGTTCCTTTGACCTTGATCGTTTATTACTCGGCGATCTTGGGCAATGTTTGGCTTGTCCTTGATATTAGGAACCACCGGGGACATAAGCTGCAGCAGATCAAATTCCTGTTACTGGCTTTTGGCGCCGGTTTTATCGGCGGCTTATTAACGATTGCCGCGATGTTTACGGGCATCCCCGTCACTGAATTGTCCGGTCTGGCAGTGGTGCCTTACGTTTTGATCACCGCCTACGCCATTTTACGTTACCGCTTGATGGACGTCAGCCTGATCCTGAAAAAAACGACCGCTTACTCCCTGATCACGACGGGAATAACTTTCGTTTATGTTTTAGTAGTGCTGGGGTTCGAATATCTGTTCCGTTTCTGGTTCGGCTATTTTTCCTTTTGGGCGGCTTTACCGGCGGCCCTGATCGTGACGTTGACCTTTATGCCGCTGCGCCGGCTATTGCAGGCCGGGACGGACAGGATCTTCTTTCAGCAGGTCATTGAATACCAGCGCATAATCCGGGAAGTCACCAACCGGCTGGCGTCGATCACCGACCTGGAAACGCTTTTCCGGATGATCGACATGACCGTCGCGAAGATCCTTTGCGTCGGCGGGGTCGCCGTGCTGCTGCATGAAGAGAAAAGGCATTGTTATGTCGTCGAGAAGATCAATAGCCTGCCAAAAGAATTTACCGGGTTGCAGATCAGTGAAGATGACCCGCTGATCGTGTTGCTTCGGACGGAGAAGTCGGCGATCCTGATCGAAGAGCTGAAAAACCGTTTGGCTGGCACGAGGATCGATCGGCCGGACCGGGAGATGGCCGCGGCCGCGATCCTGGCAATGGAGAAATTCAAAGCGGCGGTGGCGGTCCCTTCATTCATCAAAGAAGACCTGACCGGCGTATTGTTGCTGGGCGAGAAGCTGTCGGAAGAAACGTACAACGACGACGACCTGGAGCTGCTGGCGACCATGGCGGCGGAGGCGGGGATCGCGATCGAGAACGCGAAATTGTACCGCGATATCATGGAGACCAGGGATTACCTGAACAGCATCATCAAAGGCTCGGACGACGCGATCTTTACCATTGACCTGGAAGGCAAGGTGCAGACCTGGAACGAAGCGGCGGAGCGGATCCTCGGTTACCCGGCCGCCGAAGTCATAGGACAACAGCTCCCTTTTGTCAGCCGGGAAGAAACGGCCGGCTGGATCGCCAAGATCAAGGCCGGCGAGAACCTCAAGAACCTGGAAGTGACCCGGCAGAACAAGGCCGGACGGGCGCTCTGCCTGCTGGTGACCATTTCCCCGATCAAGGCGGGGACCGACGAAGTGATCGGCCTGTCCGCGATCGCCAACGACATCACGGAGCGGAAACGGTCGGAGGATAAGCTGCGCGAACAGATGAAGGAATTGCAGGAGTGGCACCAGGTCACCGTCGGCCGGGAAATGAAAATGATCGAATTGGAGAAAGAGGTCGACGCCCTCCTGACCGAGCTGCACCGGACGCCTAAATACCAATGAAATTCGAGAACCACGACCAGGAAAAGATCGAAGCGATCCTGCGGGACGCGGTGCTGGCGGCGGAGTCGCCGCTGGTCTTTATGGCGGTCAAGAAGCCCGATTCCCCCCAATACGAGATCAAGTTCTCCCTCCCTTTGCCGATCGTGAAAACGAGCGGCCAGGTGTTCCTGCCGTCCGTTAATCCGTTCGTCGAGCGCGTGGTCGATACCCAGACCGCGGCCTTTGCCGAGAACGCGGCGGAAGGGGTCAAGAACATCATCTCGGTCTATGACGTCGAAACCGCGGCCCGGCCGGTCCGGGTCAGGGCGGTCGGCCTTTGCCCGGTCGTGATCAATAAAGAAGTCCAGGGCTTGCTGTTCTTCGCCGCCCGGGAGAACGAGCCGAAGATCCTGAAGATCGCCGACGCGTTCGCCAAGCAGATCGCCGCCGGCTTTGAGGTCCGGGAATGCCAGCGGATCGCGCACGACGCGAACATGAAAAGCCAGACGCTGGCGGACGCCTCGTCCGACGCCTTTTTCACGATCGATACCCAGACCAGCCACGTCCACGTCAGCCAAAATCTCCAGGAACTGACCGGGTATTCGCCGGGCGAGTTCCTGCAGGGGCTGGTCAACCCGGAGCAGTACGTGGTGGCAGAAGACCTGCAAAAGGTCCGCGATTTTTACCGCGCCGCTTTTTCCGGCAAAAAGACCGGCGTCGAGTTCAAAATGAAACGCAAGGACGGGAACCTGATCTGGTTCTCGATCTTCTCCAACCCGATCTTCGATTCCAACGGCAAACTGATCGCCATCCAGGGAGTGGGGCGCGACGTTTCCGAGAACAAGAAAGCGACCTGGGAGCTGGAAAAGGCCAAGGAGCGGGAACAGATGAAGACCGAGTTCATGTCGGTCATTTCCCACGAACTGCGCACGCCGCTGACGCCGATCCAGGGCTATACGGACATGCTGCTCGGCGAGCAGATCGGCAAGCTGACGCCGGAGCAGCGGACCGCGATCGACGTTATCAAAAAACAGAGCCGGCGGCTGCTGAGCCTGATCGACAGCGTGCTCGATATCACGCGGGTGGAGTACGGCCGGCCGATCGAGATCAAAAAAGAGCCGGTCTCCCTCAACGCGATCGTGCAGGAAGCGGTGGACGGCATGGATTTCCAGTTCCAGGAAAAGGAGATCAAGCCGGAGATCGAATTATCGCCGGAGATCGACACTTTGCTGGCCGACGAATCGAAGATCACCCGGGTGACCGGCAACCTGCTGGGCAACGCGCTGAAGTTCACCCCCAAAAAAGGGCGGGCCGGCATCAGGATCACCAGGATCGGCGGCGCCGCCCAGGTCGAGGTCTGGGATTCCGGCATCGGGCTCGAACGCGAGAACATCGAGAAGATCTTCGAGAAATTCTTCCAGGTCGACAGTTCGTACACCCGCAGCGCCGGCGGGATCGGCATGGGCCTGGCGATCGTCCGCGAGATCGTGGAAGCGCACGGCGGCAAGGTCTGGGCGCAGTCCGATGGGCTGGGCCACGGCGCAAGATTTTTCTTTACTTTACCCCTTACATAAGTTAAAATTATTTTCACCATGACCCGCTAGCTCATCAGGTAGAGCACTTGCCTTTTAAGCAAGTGGTGCCGCGTTCGAGTCGCGGGCGGGTCAATCCGAGGATCTGGCGCGGTAGCTCAGTTGGTAGAGCGCTGCCCTGAAAAGGCAGGCGTCGCCGGTTCAATTCCGGCCTGCGCCAATCCTCGAAATATATTGTAAGGGAGAAATAATATGGGTCCGTCCTTGTCGCACGTCCTGTCCACCGGCTCGCATTCCGCTTCTTCCGTGAACCTGCTTTATTTGGCCGCCGGCCTGCTCGCCTCCCTGGTCGCCGCCGTTTCCGTCGCGAAAGGGGCGGAAGTCTTTCGACGGCGCCAGCCGTGCCTGGAAGACGCGCATTACCAGGAAAAGATGGCCAAGCTCTCTTTCATGTTCGGTGAGCTGAAGCTGGAAAAGGAGGCGGTCGCCGAGCAGAACCACGACCTGCGCAACCAGCTTACCAGCCTGACCGGCGCGCTTTACGACCTCAAGCAGACCAGGACGGTGCTGGAGAAGAGCAATCTGTCCATCGCCAAGGAGAACGAACGGTTAAAAACGGAAAAAGAGCGCCTGGCTTTGCAGGTTTTGCCGCCGCTGGTCAAGACCGCGGCCGGCAGGACCAAGGCCAAGCCGAAAGCAAAATTGCCGATCAAGAACGCAAAAAAGGAGGCCGCAGACCGAAAACCCCGGCGAGTTTCGCGTAAAAAGAAATGAAGCGAAAACTAATTGGCTTGGTGTTTTTGGCCGCGCTGGCTGTCGTGGCCCGGGCCGAGTTCACGTTCTACCTGATCGATAATTTCGAGAACGGCCGGGCGGATAAATGGTACCGCTTCGGCGAAGCCAAGATCGCGGTCGAACGCAATCCCTCGCTGGAGGCCGGCGCGCGCGACGCGATCGCCGAGTCGTGCGGCGAGTACGCGCTGAAGCTGAAAAGCCGGTCGGTCAACTGGTTCGCCGGCGGGATCGGGACGGACCTGAACGTCGACGCCAGCGGTTTTACCCGGCTGCAGCTGGACATCTACGGCAGCGACAAGCGCGGCAAGATCAAGATCGAGGTCTTTGACGACGACAATAACAACCTGGCCCTGGAGCAGGACGCGGCCAAGGACTGGTTGGCGACCAAGGATGACAAATGGGTGGCGGAAGTCCCGATCCTGGGCAAAGGATTTACCCGGATCTCGATCCCGTTCTCCGCTTTTAAGCTGGAAAATCCCGGCTCGGGCGACGGGGTCTGGAACCCGGACCAGCGCAACGGCTCGGGCGGGTTGTTGAAGGTCCAATTGATCCTGTTGACCGATAAGCCGGAAGGCGAGGTCGAGACCAGCATCGACAATTTGTTGCTGACCTATTAATTTATAAAGTTGAGAGGGAGGAAAAAATGAAAAAGATCTTTGCCGGATTATGCTCGGTCTGCTTGCTGGTCACCGTCGCCGCCGCTCTGGAGGGCGGCATCGACCGGGAAAATCTGAGCATTAAAGCCGGGCCCACGGAGGCCGGCGAAGCGTTGTCCCTGGTCTGGGTGGAAGCGCTGGTTTACCCCAGCGTCGTCAAGGACGAACGGGTGATCTCGCTCGGCGTCAGGACGGCCGCCCCGGTCAAGACGGTCAAAGCGGTCTTTGATTTCCAGAACGGACCGGTCGCGCTGGCCAGCAACGACGGCCAGTCCTGGAGCACCGCTTTCCGGATACCGAACGGAGTGAAAGAAGGGGTCCACGTGGCCCGTTACCAGATCAGCGGCCGCCGGGGGAGCATCCAGCGGACGGTCGAATTTTTTGTGAACAAAGCGGCGGCCAAAACCGCGGCGGCCGACGTCTCCCAGGGCGAAGCATTCTTGAGCGCCGGTTGGCCATTGACCGTGACCGGGACCTGCACCGCTTACGCGCCGGATTTTAACCGGATCCTCTACACCGGCCAGGTGGTGACCAGCATTTCCAAGATGCCGTGGTACAAGGTCGTTTTTGACGACGGCAAAGAGGGGTGGATCTCGGCGGTCAACGTCAAGGAGCCGACCGACGATTATTGCCGGTTGGGCGCGGAGGCTTACAAGGCGCGGAACTTCGCCGCCGCCGTCCAGAATTACCAAAACGCCATTGCCGTCGATCCCGCTTACGCCGCCGCTTACCTGGGGTTAGCGCGCAGCCGCGTCGCCCTGGGCGACCGGGACAGCGCCGCCGACGCGCTGCAGAAGGCCCTGCGGCTGGATGAACGGAACATGGAGATCAGGGTCGCGGCCAGCGACCTGTCCCAGGATTACCTGCAAACGGGCCGGCAAAGGATTAGGGCCAAACGCTGGCACGAAGCGATTGCCGCGCTGCGCCGGGCGGTGGAATTGCGGCCGGCGGCGGTCGAGGCCTGGTTAGCGATGGGGGAAAGCCTGGCCGCGCTCGGCTTGGACCAGGAAGCTCGCGACGCCTGGCGCGAAGGTTTGCGGCAGGACCCGGACAACGGACGGCTGCGCGCGCTATTGGGCGGAGAGACCGCGCTGGCGGCGGCGCCGGCCAGGAAACGGCCGGCCGGTTTAGCGGCCAAAGCGCCGACCGGAGTGGCGCCGCTGGTAGCCGACGATTCGCTGCAGATCCTCAAGAGCGGCAAAACGAACAAGGGGACCAGGATCGACGCGGCGGTCAAATCGGTCGTGACCCTGACCAAGTCGCTCGGGACGCCGATCGTGGAAAAAGGTTGGCAGGTCAGGAAACAGGGCGAACGTTTCCTGGTCAGTTTCCTTTGCGAGCAGAGCGGGGGGGCGCTGGAATCTTTCGACTGGCTGGTCGATGTTGACACCCGGCGGGTTCTGCCGCACAATGATAACGCCCGGCTCCTGATGAGCCGTTGGTAAGGTTGCCGGCGTAGCTCAGCTGGTAGAGCAACTGATTTGTAATCAGTAGGTCGCCAGTTCAACTCTGGCCGCCGGCTTTTTCCGACCAGGATCGGGGCTTGGGCCGACGTAGTCCCGACGACATTATTAGATAATTTAATTAATGGAATGTCGGGATCCCGACATTCGATAAATTGATATAATGATTATGTCGGGACTCAGTTGGCCGGGTTTGCTTGGTTGCCGACGTAGCTCAGTTGGTAGAGCAGCTGTTTCGTAAACAGCAGGTCAGCGGTTCAATTCCGCTCGTCGGCTTTTTTTATCATGACAAAAACACAAGTTTACCTCTTTTTCGGCACGGAGGATTACCTGATCGACGAGCGGATCAAGGCTCTCCGGGCCGCCGCGGGCGATCACGAGCAGCTGGACGGCGCCAACCTTTCCCTGGAAACGCTCTCGAACGCGCTCTGCGGCCAGTCTTTGCTGGGCGGCGCCAAGCTGGTCGTGATCGACGAAGCCAAGGTAGCCGCCGACGACCAGCCGGCGGTCATTAGTATCCTGCAAAACCTCGCCCCCGGCACGACGGTCGTCTGGCGCAATCCGGGGATCGACGGCCGGACCAAGCTTTTTAAGTGGATCGCGGCCAACGGGCAGGCGGAAGAGTTCAAGTCGTTCGCCCCCTGGGAACAGGCGGCGCTGCTCCGCTGGGTCGCGGCGCAAAGCCGGCAGCGGGGTAAAGCCATCACGGAGAGCGCGGCGCGGCTGCTGATCGAGATCTCCGGCCAGAACTTACGATTGCTGGTGAACGAACTGGAAAAACTGATCACTTACCTGGGTGACCGGCCGCAGATCGCAGAAGCGGACGTGGCCGCGCTGGCGTCGCCGGGGGAGGCCAGCGCCTTTGCCTTGCTGGATAAACTGCGGCGGCGGGACCTGGCCGGAGCGCTGGCTTTGTGCGGACAACTGCTGCAAGGCGGAGCGGAACTGTTCGGGTTGCTGGGCTTGATCGCCACCCAATACCGGTTGATGCTGCAGATCAAAGCGCTGCCCGGACGTCCCGGCGATCCCGGCGAGATCGCCCGGCGGATCAAAGGAAGCCCGTACTTTATCAAAAAATGTCTGGACGGGCTGGAGCGGTTTTCTCTGGCCGAACTTAAGGAGAATATGGCCCTTTTACTGGAGACGAGCATGCGCCTGAAAAGCGGGGAACAGCAGAGCGTGCAGCTGGAAATGCTGATCGCCGCGCTGTGCCGGAGCGGCAGCGGTGTTTAACCGGCGGTTGCGGCTGCTGTTCGGCTTGATCCTGGGGCTGTTCCTGATCGTGATCTGCCGGCTGCTCTGGGTGCAGATCATCCGCCACGACTTCTTTACCCGGATGTCGCAGGACCAGCGGACCAGGATCATCAATCTCGCCTCGGTCCGCGGCGACATCCTCGACCGGAACGGCAACATCCTGGCGACCTCGATCGACACCTTTTCCGCTTTTACTCAGAAACCGAAGTTCGCCTGGCTGGCCCGGCGCCTCTCTTCGGCGGAAGCGGAAAAGCTGAAAGCGACCGCGCCCGGCTCGATAGTATTATTGAAGGAGCGGAAACGGCTTTACCCCAAAGGGAGCACGGCCGCGCAGCTGATCGGGTTCGTCGGCGCCGACAACCAGGGCTTGTCGGGCGTCGAACTGGCCTTTGATAAATACCTGAAAGGGAAAGAAGGGAAGGTCGTGACCGAAGGCGATCCGGAAGGGCGGGAACTTTACGGCGCCCTGCGGGAGATCCAGCCGGGCGAGGAGGGGATGAACGTTACCCTGACGATCGACGAAAATCTGCAGTACATCGCCGAGCGGGAGATCGTTCAACAGATCAAGCATTATCGGGCGCAGTCGGGCATGCTGCTGCTCATGGACGCCCGGACCGGCGAGATCCTGGCGCTGGCCAGCAAACCGGATTTTGACCCGAACGATTACAAAAAAGCCAACGCGCAGCGCTGGCATCCGGCTTTCCTCGATCCGTACGAGCCCGGTTCGACCTTTAAAGTGATCTCCACGGCCGCCGGCCTGGAAGAAAAAGTGATCGCTCCCGATTCCCGCCTCAACGCCCAGGACAAGCTGGAGATCGGCGGCAAGGTGATCGAGAATTCGCACGCCATCAAGTGGCCCGGTCCGCAGATCTCGCTCTCGTTCATGCTGGAGCAGTCGATCAACACGGCGGTCGCCCAGATCGGCCTGAAAATGGGGCCGGAGCGCTTCTACCGCCGGATCCGCAAGTTCGGTTTCGGCGAGCAGACCGGTTTCGGCCTGGCCGGCGAGTCGAAGGGGATCGTCCGCTACTGGGAGAACTGGTACAAACCGGACCCGGCGATGATCACGTTCGGCCAGAGCATCGCCGTGACGCCGCTCCAGCTGCTGCAGGCCTTCTCCGCTTTTGCCAACCACGGACGGATGGTCACGCCGTATATCGTGAAAAAAGTGGAGAGCGACGACGGCCGTTTCGTCCGAATGTTCTCCGAAGACTCCAAGGGAAAGCCGGTCTCGAGCCAGACCGCGGCCGAGGTCCTGAAATTAATGCGCAATGTCGTGCTCAAGGGGTCCGGCCGGCGCGCGCAAATGGCTTACTTCACGACCGGCGGTAAAACGGGCACGGCGCAGAAGGCCGCGCCGGGCGGGCGGGGTTATCTCAAGGGCCATTACATCGCCTCGTTCATCGGGATCGCGCCGCTGACCGAGCCGCGGCTCATCTGCCTGATCATTGTTGATGATCCGCAGGGCTCGATCTGGGGAGAAAGCGTGGCCGGACCGTCGTTCAAGACCGTGGTGGAGTACGCGCTCCGTTATTTGAACGTCGCGCCGGACATGATATAATGGGGCGCATGAAGAAGCGAGTGCTATCGGGTATCCAGCCGACTGGTAGGCTTCATCTGGGGAATTTGATCGGGGCGGTGGAAAACTGGGTCAAGCTGCAGCACGAGTACGATTGCTTCTTTTTTATCGCCGACTTTCACGCTTTAACGACCGCTTACGCCGACACCAAGGACCTCAGGGAAGACATCAAGCAGCTGGCGATCGACCTCCTTTCGGCCGGCATCGATCCCGCTAAATGCGTGCTGTTCCGCCAGTCGGACGTCCCCGAGCACGCCGAGCTGCACCTGCTTTTTTCCATGATCACGCCGCTTCCCTGGCTGGAGCGGGTGCCGACCTATAAAAGCAAGATCGCCGAGCTGAAAGAGCGCGACCTGGGGACCTACGGCTTTCTCGGCTATCCGGTACTGCAGGCGGCCGATATTTTGATATATAAGGCGAACATGGTCCCGGTCGGCGAAGACCAGCTGCCGCACTTGGAGCTGACCCGCGAGATCGCCCGGCGGTTCAATTATTTGTACCAGGAGCTTTTTCCGGAGCCGCAGGGAGCGTTGACCGCTTTTCCGGTCCTGCCGGGGACGGACGGGCGCAAGATGAGCAAGTCGTATCAAAACACGATCGCGCTGGCCGATCCGCCGGCCACGGTCAGGAAAAAGGTCGGCATCATGGTGACCGACCCCGCCCGGATCAAGAAAGAAGATAAAGGGCATCCCGACATCTGTCCGGTCTACGCTTACTACCGGGTTTTCGCCAAGGAGCGGACAGACCTGGTGGCGCAGGAGTGCCGCGCCGCGGAGCGGGGCTGCGTCGACTGCAAGAAAGAGCTGGCCCAGCTCCTGATCGATTACCTGGCGCCGCTCCACGCGCGCCGGGCGCAATTCGAACAGGAGCCGGAGCGGCTGGAAAAAATCCTGGCGGCCGGCGCGCAGAAAGCGCGCGCCGTTGCCGCGCAGACCCTGGCCGAAGCAAAAAAGGCGGTGGGTTTAAGATGACCGAAGAGCTGGCGTATCAGGTCAAGATCGACGCTTTCGAAGGTCCTTTTGATCTCCTGCTCCGGGCGATCGACGAGGGGCAGATCGATATCTACCAGGTCTCGCTGGCGCAGATCACCGGTTCTTACTTTGAATACTGGCGGCGGGAAGAGCCCAATCTGATAATCGCCGCCGATTTCCTGTACATGGCGGCGTACCTGTACGAGCTGAAGGTCCGGGGCTTGCTGCCGCGGCCCGAAGAAATGCAGGCCGACGAAGAGCTGCGGGGCGTGGAAGAGTCGCTGGCCCAGCATATCCAGGAATACCAGCTGTTCAAACAGGTCGCCCAGGACCTGCGGCAGCGGAAGAACGTTTTCGAAAAGATCTACGGGCGGCACGAAGGGGAAAAGGTCGTCGGGGAGATCGAGCTGGTCGACCTGTCGCTGCGCGACCTGGTCGTCGCTTTCCAAAAAGTTTACCGCGAAGCGGTGGAGCGGGAGAAGATCGTCGGCATCGTGGCCGAGGAGATCTCGCTCGATCAACGGATCAGCGAGATCCAGCGGCTGGTGGCGGGGCGCCGCGACGGGCTGCCTTTCGTCGACCTGTTCATCAGAAAGACCCGGCTGGAAGTGGTCGTGACTTTCCTGGCGATACTGGAGCTGGCCAAGCAGTGCTTCATCACGATCGCGCAAAACCGGAAATTCGCCTCGATCTTGATCTTTGCCGCGTCCCCGGTCGGGGCGGAACAGGAGATGGTCCATGGAATCAGCGAGAACTAAGAATATCCTGGAATCGCTGCTTTTTGTGGCGCGCGAGCCGCTGGCGGTTGACCGGCTGGAGGCGCTGCTGGCGTTGCCGCAGGAATATCTGACCGGCCTGCTGGAAGAGATGGCGGCGGAGCTGCAGGGGCGGGGGGTCCAGATCTTTAAAGTGGCGGGCGGGTACCTGATGGGGACCAATCCGGAGAACGTGGAATACGTGGAAAAGATCCTGCATCCCAAAGAAGAGACGCGGTTGTCGGCGCAAGCCCTGGAAACGCTGGCGATCATCGCTTACAAACAGCCGGTGACCAGGGTGGAGATCGAGCGGGTCAGGGGAGTAGACTCCGGTTGGGTGATCGACAGCCTGGTCGCCAAGAAACTGGTCCGGGAAGTCGGCCGGAGCGAAGCGGTCGGCCGGCCGTACATTTACGCGACCAGCGAAGAGTTCCTGCGCCATTTTGGCCTCAAGGATACCGCCAATCTTCCGCCGCTGCCGTCGTCGGAAGCAGACCAGGAAACGATCTTTAAGTCCGCTTTGCACGAAACAGAACCGGCAAATTAGTATGCATTAAAGGGGACGCGAAGGGGACAGAGGGGGACAGTATGCTCAAGTATTGGCTCGCGCTGAATAAGGTGGAGGGGTTGGGCCCGGTCAAGTTGCGGCGGCTGCTGGAACAATATGCCTATCCCCGGACGATCTGCGAAACCTTTAACTATCCGGTCGGCGAGATCGCCGCGGAACTGGAAAACCTCAAGCGCTTAAACGCCAGGGCGATCACGCTCGATGATCGGGCTTATCCGCAACAACTCAAGAACATCCACGATCCGCCGCCGATCCTCTATGTCAAAGGCCGGTTAATGGAATCGGACAGGAAAGCGCTTGCCATCGTCGGGACGAGACGGCCGACGCGTTACGGCCTGGAAATGGCGGAACGGTTCGCGGGGCAGCTGGCCGGGTTAGGGATCACGATCGTTTCCGGTTTAGCTTTAGGGATCGATAGTGCCGCGCACCGCGGCGCGCTCAAAGCGGGCGGCCGGACGATCGCCGTCCTGGGGAGCGGCATCGATCAGGTGTACCCGGCGAGCAATCGGGAACTGGCGAACGAGATCGAAAAGCACGGGGCGTTGGTCACCGAATTCCCGGTCGGCCAAAAACCGGATACCTGGACATTCCCGCAGCGGAACCGGATCATTTCCGGCCTGTCGCTCGGCGTGATCATGGTCGAAGGGCATTACGACAGCGGCGCGATGATCACGGCCAAAGAAGCGCTCGACCAGGGGCGGGAAGTCTTTGCCGTGCCGGGGAACATTTCGCTGGAGCAATCGAAAGGGCCGCATTGGTTAATTAAACAGGGGGCAAAGCTCGTCGAAGATATACAAGACGTGCTCGACGAGCTTAACATCCAACTTCCAACTTCAAACATCCAAACAAAACAGCAAATATCAAATGACAACAATATTCAAGCGTTATCCCCAGAAGAAAAGAAGATCATGGCTTGTCTGTCGTTCGAACCGAAGCATTTGGACGCGATCGCGCTGGAGAGCGAACTACCGGTACAACAGAGCTCTTCGCTCATCATGATGCTGGAGCTGAAAAAGGTTGTCCGGCAATTGCCCGGGAAATTGTTCATTTTAAGCTAAAAATCGGGGTTGCCAGATACCGCGTATCAGGTTACAATAACTTTGCCATGGTCCTCTTCTCAGAAATGTTCGTTTCCGAGCTGATCGGCGATCCGGTCGTTGACCGGGTGCAGGAAAATATCGGCCGGGTCAAGGACATTATCATTACCCTCGGCGACGTTTTTCCGAAAGTGACCGGTCTCCTGGTGACGACGGCCGGCGAGAAAAAAGAGGACAAGGTCGTGCTGATCAGCGAGATCGACCTGGTCGGGCGGCAATTCTGTTCCACGCGGGCGACCCGCGACCGGGTCCCTTTCACGACGGTCCGGGAAGGGGAGGTTTTGCTGCTGCGCGACGTGATCGATCAGCAGATCGTCGATTTGGAAGGGGCGCGCGTCATCCGGGTGAACGACCTGCAGCTGGCCAAGGTAGACCAGGACGTCCGGCTGATCGCCGCCGATGTCGGCTTCAAGGGGATGCTGCGGCGCTTGGGATTGGCAGAACTGGCAGGTTGGATATTCGGCCTTTTCCGCCGGAAACTGCACGAGAAATTGATCGGCTGGGACCACGTGCAAAACCTCTCCGGCGGCAAGATCTCCATCCCAACCCAGCAGATCTCCGACCTCCATCCGGCCGACGTCGCCCAGATCATCTCCCAGGTGCAGAGCGAAAAGAAAGCCGAGATCTTTTCGTCTTTGACGGAAAAGACCGCCGCTGAAGCGCTCCACGAGCTGGAACCGATGCTCGGGGCGCTGCTGATCTCGACCCTGGACACGAAAAAGGCGCTAGGTGTGCTGGAGAAAATGCCGGTCGACGAAGCGGCGGATATTCTCGGCGATCTTTCGGTGGAGAAAGCGGATGAGCTGCTCCGCCTGATGCGGCCGCGCAAGGGGAACGCCATCCGCAAACTGCTCAAGCATCGCGACGAGACCGCCGGCGGCCTGATGACGACCGAATTCATTTCCCTGGCGCAGAACCTGACGGTGGAAGAGGTGATCACCCAGCTCCGGCAGCTGGCGCCTAACGCGGAAACGATCTATTACCTTTATGTCGTCGATAACGACGACCGGCTCGTGGGCGTGCTGTCGCTGCGCAGCCTGATCGTTGCCCAGCCGTACCAGCCGGTCTCGGAAGTGATGATCAAAGAGCCGATCACGGTGACGCCCGAAATGAACCAGCGCGAGGTCGCCGACATTTTCTCCAAATACAATCTGCTGGCCGTGCCGGTCGTCGATGCCGAGAACCGGATCCAGGGGATCATCACCGTCGACGACGTGATGGACCTGGTCCTGCCGCCGGTCTCGCGCCGGAAAAGGCAGATGCTGGGGTAAACGATGATCAAATCCTTGACCGGCTGGCGCAAGATCTGGCTTTTCCTGGCGATCATGGGGCCGGGGATCATTACGGCGGCGGCCGACAACGACGCCGGCGGCATTACGACTTATTCGGTGGCCGGCGCCCACTTTGGTTATTCGCTCCTCTGGATGCTGCTGATCACCACCTTGTGCCTGGCCGTGGTCCAGGAGATCTGCGCCCGGATGGGGGCGGTGACCGGCAAAGGATTGTCGGACCTGATCAGGGAGAACTTTGGCCTGAAGTGGACATTTTTCGCCATGGCGATCCTGCTGGTCGCCAACATCTTCACGCTGATCGCGAATTTTGCCGGCATTGCCGCGGCGCTGGAGATCTTCGGGATCGCCAAATGGATCGCCGTGCCGGTCATGGCGATCGTGATCTGGTACACCGTTTTGCGCGGCTCTTATAAACTGGTCGAACGGGTCTTCCTGGTCTTTTGCGTGGTCCAGTTCGCCTACGTGATTTCCGGGCTTATGGCCGGGCCCGACTGGGGACTGGCGCTGCGGCACACTTTTATCCCCAGTTTTCAGTTCGAGCCCCATTATTTGCTGGTTTTTATCGGCGTGATCGGGACGACGATCACCCCGTGGATGCAATTCTACATCCAATCGTCGATCCGGGATAAGGGGATCACGGTCAAACAGTACAAATACGAGCGGGCGGAAGTGCTGTTCGGCGCTTTCTTTACCGATTTTATCTCGTTTTTTATCATGGTCGCCTGTGCGGCCACCCTGTACAAGCTCCGGATCCCGATCGAGACGGCCAAGGACGCGGCGATCGCGCTTGGTCCCATTGCCGGCGACTTTGCCGAGACCCTGTTCGCGATCGGTTTGTTTGGGGCGTCGACCCTGACCGCCTCCATCGTTTCGCTTTCATCGGCCTACGCGATCTGCGAAGCGTTCGGCTGGGAGAGCGGGATCAACAAGCATTTTCGGGAGGCGCCGGTCTTCTACGGCCTCTATACTTTCCTGATCTTTCTGGCCGCGGCGGTGGTCCTGTTCCCGAAATTGCCCCTGATCGTTGTCATGCTGGTCTCGCAGGAAGTCAACGGGATCCTGCTGCCGTTCATCCTGATCTTTATGATCAGCCTGGTCAATAACAAGCGGATCATGGGGCAATACGTCAATTCCCACTTTTATAACATCCTGGCCTGGTTTACGGTCGGCTCCCTGATCCTCCTGACGATCATCCTCCTGGTCGTCTCCTTATTGCCCGGTGCCTGAACCTGTGCTAAAATGATGCTCCATGTTTAAAAAGATTTTAGTCGCTAATCGCGGCGAAATCGCGGTCCGGATCATCCGCGCGGCCAAGGAAATGGGGATCGAGGCGGTGGCGGTCTATTCCGAGGCGGACAAAGATTCCCTGCACGTCAAGATCGCCGACGAGGCCTATTGCATCGGGCCCGCAACCCCGGCCCAGAGCTATTTGAACATCCCCAGCATCATCAGCGTTGCCGAAGTGGCCGGCGTTCAGGCCATCCACCCCGGCTACGGCTTCCTGGCGGAAAACTCCAAGTTCGCCGACATTTGCGCGGCCAATGGGGTGGTTTTTATCGGGCCGTCGATCGACTCGATGGAACGGATGGGGGATAAGGCGACCGCCCGCAAGACCGTGGCTAAGGCCGGCGTGCCGACCGTCCCCGGGTCGGAAGGGACGATCGCCGACGAAAAAGAGGCGAAAAAGGTCGCCGACAAGATCGGCTATCCGGTGATCATCAAGGCGACGGCGGGCGGTGGCGGCCGGGGGATGCGGATCGCGAAAACGGGCGACGAGTTCGTCCACCTGATGCGGACGGCGCGGGCCGAAGCCCAGGCCGCTTTCGGCAACCCGGAGGTCTACGTCGAAAAACTGATCGAAGAGCCGCGCCACATCGAGGTCCAGCTCCTGGCCGACAAGCACGGCAACACCATCTACCTGGGCGAACGGGACTGCTCGATCCAGCGCCGGCACCAGAAGCTGCTCGAGGAATCGCTCTCGCCGGCGGTGGACGAAAAGACCCGGCGGAAGCTGGGCGAGGCGGCGGTGCGCGCGGCCCGCGCGGTCAATTATTACAGCGCCGGGACGATCGAATTCCTGTTCGACAAGCACGGCCATTTCTATTTTATGGAAATGAACACCCGGGTCCAGGTGGAACACCCGGTGACCGAGATGATCACCAGCGTCGACATCATCAAGGAACAGATCATGATCGCGGCGGGCGGCAAACTGCACCTGAAGCAAAGCGACGTTAAGTTCCAGGGGCACGCGATCGAATGCCGGATCAACGCCGAAGACCACACCCGCAACTTTATGCCGTCGCCGGGCGAGATCAGGGCGTATCACGCGCCGGGCGGCCCGGGCATCCGGGTCGACAGCCACGCTTACGCCGGTTACGTGATCCAGCCGCACTATGATTCGCTGATCGCCAAGCTGATCGCCTGGGGGAAAGACCGGACCGAGGCTATCCAGCGGATGGAACGGGCGCTGGACGAATACGTGATCGACGGGGTCCACACCACGATCCCTTTCCACCTGAAGGTCCTGAAGAACGAAGCGTTCCAGCGCGGCGTCGTCACCACCAAGTTCATCGAAGAGCATTTCGGCGGCTGATGGGTAAACGGACGACCGCGCGCCGCCTCGCGATGCAAGCCCTCTACCAGGCCGAACTGAGCGGACACGACGTGGCCGCGGCGGTCGACAATCTGCTGGCCGCGGACAAATTCATTGATGAAACCGGGGAATTCGCCCGGGCGCTGGCTACTGCCGCCTGGCGGGAAAGGGCGGCAAGCGATCAGGATATCGCTGCGCTGGCCAAGGATTGGCCGCTCGAACGGCTGGGGAAGGTCGACCACGCGATCCTCCGGTTATCCCTCTATGAGCTCCGCGACCAGGGGACCCCGCCGTCGGTCGTGATCAACGAGGCGGTAGAACTGGCGAAAAAATATTCCGGCGAAGAAGCGGGCAAGTTCATCAACGGGATCCTCGGCGCCTATTTGAGAAAATAGCCGCTTTATGGTAAAATAACGGTAATGTTCACGGGCATCATCGAGCAGATCGGGGTAGTAGCGTCCTTCATAAGGACCCAAAATTCCGCCAAACTGGTCGTTTCGGCCGGCAAGTATTTTGATGACCTCAAACCGGGCGAGAGCGTAGCCGTGAACGGCGCCTGCCTGACCGCTACCCAGAGCCGCCGCGGGTTCGCCGAATTCGACGTCTCCCCCGAGACCCTGAAACGATCAAGCCTGGTCGACCTGAAGATCTCCGATAAAGTGAACCTGGAAAAAGCCCTGCCGGTCTCCGGCCGGCTGGGCGGGCATCTGGTCACCGGCCATATCGACGGCACGGCGGAGATCAGGAGCAAGAACAAGAACGGCGAAGGTTTTGATCTCTGGCTCTCGATCCCGAGCGAAATGCTCCGTTACCTGGTCGCCAAGGGCTCGGTCGCGATCGACGGAGCCAGCCTGACCGTGGCCGATTTTCGCGACAGCCTGCTGCGGGTCACCGTCATTCCCCATACCGCCAAGACCACGACCCTGGGCGGCAAAAGCATCGGCGACCGGGTCAATCTCGAGGTCGACCTGATCTCCAAATACATCGAAAAGCACCTGACGGGTGAGCCGCGCGGCGTCAGCGACGAAATGATGATGCGCCTGGGGATCATGCCGATGGGCTGGACGGATAATTGAGGGCTGATCACCGATGAGCGCTAAAACCGGCAAGAAATTCAATACGATCGAAGAAGCGATCCAGGACATCCAGAACGGCAAAATGGTCGTCGTCGTGGACGACGCCGACCGGGAGAACGAAGGCGACCTGGTCATCGCCGCCGAAAAGATCACCCCCGCAGCGATCAATTTCATGATCAGCCACGCCAAGGGCCTGGTCTGCATCCCGTTGACCGGCGAGCGGCTCGACCAGCTCGGCCTGCCGCAAATGGTCGCCGACAACACCGAAAAAATGAAGACTGCTTTTACCGTTTCGGTCGATGCCGGCAAGCGCTTCGGCGTCACGACGGGGATCTCGCCGGCCGACCGGGCGAAAACGGTCGAGGTCCTGATCAACCCGCTCTCGCGCAAGGATGACCTGGTCACTCCGGGCCATGTTTTCCCGCTCCGGGTCAAGGAAGGCGGCGTCTTGAAAAGAGCCGGGCATACCGAGGCGGCCGTCGATCTGGCCAGGTTAGCCGCCCTTTATCCGGCGGCGGTGATCTGCGAGATCATCAATCCGGACGGTTCGATGGCGCGCACGCCGCAGCTGCAGGAATTCGCCGCCCTGCACGGTTTGAAAATGGTCACGATCGCCGACCTGATCTCTTACCGGGTCAGGCACGAACGTTTCGTCCGCCGGGTCTCCACCACGCGGCTGCCGACCAGGCACGGCGATTTCGTCGCCCATGCCTATGAAGACTCGTTGAGCGGCGATATTCACGTCGCGCTCGTCAAGGGGAAGGTGGAAGGGGAAAAGGACGTGCTGGTCCGGGTCCATTCCGAATGCCTGACCGGCGACGTTTTCGGCTCGCTCCGCTGCGATTGCGGCGAACAGCTGGCCAGCGCCATGGCCAAGATCGATTTTACCGGCCGGGGCGTGATCCTCTACATGCGGCAGGAAGGGCGGGGGATCGGCCTCAAGGACAAGCTCAAGGCGTACGCCCTGCAGGACCAGGGGCTGGACACGGTCGAAGCGAACGAAGCGCTCGGCTACGCGGCCGACCTGCGCGATTACGGGGTCGGGGCGCAGATCCTGGCCGATCTGGGCCTGTCGACGATCCGGCTGATCACCAATAACCCGAAAAAGGTCGTCGGACTGGAAGGTTACGGCCTGCACATTACCGAGCGGGTGCCGCTGGAGATGGCGCCGAACGAGCACAATCAACGCTACTTGAGCACGAAATCGGAAAAACTGGGCCACATATTAAAAGGGGGAGAGGAACATGGGCAAAGTCATCGTCGGTAATCTGGACGCCGGTAAGCTGAAGTTCGGGATCGTCGTTTCGCGTTTCAATGAATTGGTCTCCAAGGGGCTGCTGGCCGGCGCGGAGGATTGCCTCAAGCGGCACGGCGCCAAGGATGCGAACGTCGACGTCGCCTGGGTGCCGGGCGCGTTCGAGATCCCGCTGGTCGCCAAGAAGATGGCCAAGGATTACGACGCGGTCATCTGCCTGGGCGCGGTCATCCGGGGCGGTACGCCGCACTTCGATTACGTCGCGGCCGAAGCGGCCAAGGGAGTCGCGAAAGTTGCGCTCGACAGCGGGGTCCCCGTGATCTTCGGGATCCTGACGACCGATAATCTGGAGCAGGCGCTGGAACGCTCGGGCGCCAAACCGGGTAATAAGGGATTTGCCGCGGCCATGTCCGCGATCGAGCTGGCAAATCTGAGCAAGGAGCTGTAAAAGTGGCGCGAGTTGTACTGAAGAACATCTGCAAGAATTTTGACGACGTGGTGGCGGTCAAGAACGTCAATCTGGAGATCAAGGACCAGGAATTCGTCGTGATGGTCGGCCCGTCGGGCTGCGGCAAGACCACGACGCTCCGGATGATCGCCGGCCTGGAAGAGATCTCGGACGGCACGATCCACATCGGCGACCAGCTGGTCAACGACGTCCCGCCCAAGGACCGGAACATCGCCATGGTCTTCCAATCCTACGCCCTTTATCCGCACATGAAAGTGTACGAGAACATGGCGTTCGGCCTGAAACTGCGCGGCGTGCCGAAGAAAGAGATCGACGAACGGGTCCGCGAGGCGGGCGAGATCCTGGAGCTGACTAATCTGCTCGACCGGTTGCCCAAACAGCTCTCGGGCGGCCAGCGGCAGCGGGTGGCGCTCGGCCGGGCGATCGTCCGCAATCCCAAAGTGTTCCTGATGGACGAGCCGCTTTCCAATCTCGACGCCAAGCTGCGCGTGCAGATGCGGGCGGAACTGCAGAAGATCCACAAAAAACTGAACGCGACGATCGTTTACGTGACGCACGACCAGACCGAGGCGATGACGCTGGGCCAGCGGATCGCCGTCATTCTGAACGGCGAACTGCAGCAGGTGGAAGCGCCGCTCAACGTCTACGACCGGCCGGCGAACCGGTTCGTGGCCGGCTTTATCGGTTCCCCGCCGATGAACTTCGTCAAGGGGACGATCAAGAAGAACAAACCGGACGTCTATACTTTTGAATGCGACGGCTTCCAGTTCGACGTGCCGGCCGATCTCGGCCAGCTATTGCAAGGCCACGTCGGCAAGCCGGTCGTCTTCGGCATTCGGCCGGAGGATATTTGGGACGTGCCGTCATCTGCCTGGATCGACCAGAAGTTTATGGTGGAAGCGAAGGTCGATTACCGCGAACTGATGGGTTCGGAAACCTTTGTTTACGCCAGGGTGGGCAGTGTGCCGTTGACCGGCCGGGTCGGCGCGATCGCCGATCCCCAGCCGGGGAGCAGCTTCGGCCTGGTCTTGAACCTGCGCAAGATCCATTTCTTCGATCCCGAAACGCAAAAAGCCATCATCTAGATAAATGCGCAGTCAGGAAGAACCACTCATTTTTGAGCAGAGTTCACCTGGGCAAAAAGGTTATTCTTTGCCCGACCTCGACCTGCCGGCTGCCGAGTTGTCCCGGCTGATCCCGTCGGGCATGTTGCGCGATTCGCTGAAATTGCCGGAGCTTTCCGAACTCGACGCGGTCCGCCACTTTACCCGGCTCTCGCAAAAGAACTTCTCCGTCGATACCGAATTTTATCCGCTCGGTTCCTGCACGATGAAGTATAATCCGAAGGTCAACGAGGAAGCGGTCAAGCTGGCCGGGTTTGCCGACGCGCACCCGCTGCAGGACGCGGAGTCAGCCCAGGGCTTGTTGGAACTGCTTTACGACTTCGAACGGTACCTCTGCGCGATCTTCGGCTATGACGCTTTTACCCTGCAGCCGGCGGCCGGCGCGCACGGCGAGTTGACGGCGCTGATGATGATCAAGGCGTATCATCAGTCACGAGCCGCGGGTCACGGGTCACGGGTCAAAATTATAATCCCTGATTCTTCGCACGGCACCAATCCGGCGTCTGTCACGATGGTGGGGTTCGAACCGGTCGTGATCAAGTCGAACGGCCGGGGGAACATCGACGTCGACGCGGTCAAGCAGGCCGTTGGCGACGATACGGCCGGATTAATGCTGACCAACCCGAATACGCTCGGCCTGTTCGACGAGCATATCCTGGAAGTGGCGGAGATCATCCACAAAGCTGGCGGTTTGCTTTACTATGACGGAGCCAACGCCAATGCGAATCTCGGGATTTGCCGACCCGCCGATCTTGGCTTTGACGTGGCCCACTTTAACCTGCACAAGACCTTTGCGACGCCGCACGGCGGGGGCGGGCCCGGGTCTGGCCCGGTCGGGGTTAACAAAAAACTGGAGCCGTTCCTGCCGGTTCCGCGGATCGTGAAAGAAGGCGCGGAATTCGGAATGCGGAGTGCGGAATTCCCGAAGTCGATTGGTAGGGTCCACTCGTTCCATGGGAACGTTGGCGTGATAATCCGCGCTTATGCCTATATCAGGGGACTGGGGGCTAAGGGACTAAGGGAAGTGTCGGAGAAGGCGGTCGAGAACGCGAACTACATGATGAACAAGCTCAAGCAATATTATTATCTTCCTTACGACCGGGCTTGCCAGCACGAGTTCGTCATCTCGGCCAAATGGCAGAAAGAGAAATACGGGGTCAAGGCGCTCGATATCGCCAAGCGGTTGATCGACTACGGCTTCCATCCACCGACGATGTATTTCCCGCTGATCGTGGCCGAGGCGATCATGATCGAGCCGACGGAGAGCGAGTCAAAAGCGACCCTGGACGCTTTTTGCGATGCCATGATCAAGATCGCAAAAGAGTGCGAAACCGATCCGGAAGTCGTAAAGTCGGCTCCGCATTATACCCCAGTTGGCCGGTTGGACGAGGCCAAGGCCGCGCGGGAGCCGAACCTGCGTTTCACGGGAAGCTAACCCCAGCGCCCGTTCTCTTTATGGTAACTGACCCGCCAGAGTTCATGATAAGAACCTTGGCCAAGCGGTTCCACCAGCGCGAGCTTTATCCCGACCAGGTCCCTAAGGGCATAACAATTGTCACCGGCAGCAAGGCCGAGATAATAGCGCCGGAAGTTAATGGCGTCATTCAATTTACCGTACCAGTTAATGTTAAGGCGGTCGAGCGCCACGATCGTTAGGCCGCCGGCCGGCGAGGCAAATTCCAGGCTGGGGGCCAATCGCAATTTGGTCTGACCGGCAGGGTGGTCAAGCAGAATCGCCCGGATATTCAGCGTGTCTCCGGAAAAAGTAAAACGCGCTCCCCTGATCGCCGGTTCATTTTTCGCCAGATCGGCCCGCAGGTGTTGACCGGGCGCCATCTTTTTATTCGGCAGGACGATCGTCCGCCCGACGATGAATTTCAGGCTATATCCGGGGCCTGTTTTTGGTATGTTCATTGGCCATAAAATATCAGCATATTTGAGGTGGAATTTCATAAAGGTTATAATTATTAAATATGCATGCCTGGCAACTGATCGTCTCCCCGGCGCAACCGGGCCTAATCAACATGGAATTCGATCTTCAGCTCTATCGCGATTACGAGCAGGGGAAGATCGCGCCGACGCTTAGGATCTACTCCTGGAAACCGGCCTGCATCACTCTCGGGCATTCCCAAAAGATCGAAGCGGAGATCGAGATCGAGCGGGCGGCGGCGCTGGGTTGGGATGTCGTTAAAAGGCCGACCGGCGGCGGGATCGTCTTCCACAACGAAGCAGAAGTTACTTATTCGCTCGTTATGGACAAAGATGATCCGCAATTGCCTAAGGGCTTAGTTCCTGCCTACAAAAAAATATCCGAAGCAGTGGTGTCCGCCCTAAAAAGCCTCGGTGCAAACGCAGAGATAAAAGCGACCCGTGACCCGCGACCGGCGACCCGCGACGCCTTATGTTTCTCCTATCCGGCCGAGTACGAGGTAGTGGCACAGGGCAGGAAGCTGGTCGGCAGCGCGCAGAAGAGGGGGCGGAAGGCGTTGCTGCAGCAAGGGTCGATCTTTGTCAGCCCAACGACGTCAGCCGCGCTCGAGCTATTAAGGAACGAACACGCCCCGTTGAACGCGATCAGCCTGGCAGAGCTGATGGGCCGGGTGCCGGCTTTTGACGAGCTATCGGATGCCTTGGTCAAGGGCTTCCAGGAAACATTTGGGATCAAATTCAATGCGGTTTAAGCTTTGGGTTTTGCTGTTCGCGTTGTTTTTAACCATTCCCGCACAGGCCGCGACTTGGCTTGATCCCGGACTTAAATGGAAAACGATCGAGACCGATCATTTCTACATCCATTATTACCCGGCGATCGAAGATCAGGCCCGCCGGCTGGCGCCGATCGCCGAAGAGGTCCACGGTACGCTGACGGGGGTCTTTCAATACCAGCTTGACCTCAAGACCCACGTGGCGCTGATGGATATCAACGATTACGGCAACGGAATGACGACGGTCTTCCCGTACCCGGTCGTCATTCTTTATCTTGCCGACCTGAGCACCAACCTGAACCCTTACAAGTATGACGACTATTATCGCTATCTTTTCCTGCACGAATACGTCCACGCCATCCACCTTGACATGGTCGACGGCGGGTTGCTGTCGCTCCGCCAGGTCCTGGGCCGGCTGGTCTTTCCCAACGCGATCGAACCGGCTTTCATGACCGAGGGGATCGCGACCTACCTGGAGACCGCTTACACCAACGCCGGGCGGGGGCGGGACCCGCGCTGGCTGATGATGATGAGAATGGACGTGCTGGAGAACAACGTCAAAACGATCGACCAGGCCGCGGTCGAGACCGTCCGCTGGCCGCAGGGGCACCTGCGCTACCTTTACGGCGTGATGTTCCTCGAATACCTGGCGGAGCGATACGGCGAGCGGGAGCTGATCGCCTTTACCCACAGCTACGGCGATTTTCTCTTTTCGACCGGGATCGACGAGGCGTTCAAGGCGCACTTTGGTAAAAGCCTCGGCGCCCTCTGGCAGGATTGGCTGGTCCGGTTGCGGGTCAAATACCAGGCCCAGCGGCAGGCGCTTGGCAAATTGACCGAGCCGCGGCTGCTGACCGGCAGCGGCAATTACACGCTGCAGCCGAAATGGACGCCGGACGGCCGCTGGCTTTATTATCTCCAGCGCGGCGTCGACGATTACGCCCAGATCCGGCGCCTGGCGGCCGACACCGGCCGCTCAGTTAAGGTGCTCGAAGCCAGGGTCAGCGACGATCGCTTTTCTTTTGCGTCGGACGGCAAGTCGCTGATCTTTGCCAAGGCCGACATTTACCGTAATTACTACATTTACAAAGACCTCTATCGCCTGGAACTTGCCGGCGGCCGGTTAACGCGGTTGACCGACGGCGCCAGGGCGACCGACCCGGCCATGGCGGCCGATGGGCGGACGATCGCTTATGTCGTCAATAACAACGGCCAAAGGAAACTGGCGGTCGCGGCGCTCGGCGCCATGATCAGGAACAGCCGGATATTTTCCGCCGAGGCCGGCGTTCAGTATTTTTCGCCCGCGCCGGACCAGACCGGGCGGCATATCGCAGTAGCCAAAAAGTTAGATAATGGTAACCAGGTGATTATCCTGGCCGACAGCGAGACCGGCCGGGAAGTCGAGCTAACGGACGCCGTTCGGCCGACGACCGAGGCGTTTAGCGAGGCGAACCCTGCCTTTTCCCCGGCCGGCGATTATCTTTTCTTTGACGCCGATTATACCGGGATTGTTAACTTGTATGCGCTGCGTCTCGCTACCGGGCGCCTTTTCCAGGTCACGAACGTGATCGGCGGCGCGATGATGCCCGATGTTTCGCCTGATGGCAAGAAGTTGGCTTATGTTTCCTACTCTTCGCGTGGTTACGATATTGCGATGTTGGATGTTGATACTGCTAGCTGGAAGGAAGTTAAGAGGTTAGGCGAAGGCGAAGAAGCCGGATCCGAGGTAGTAGGCAAGAAGTCCGGCATCTTAGCCCTTACCCAACTTCCTAGCCTTGAGTCAACCGATTACAACCCCTGGCCTGAGCTTCGTCCCAGATTCTGGATCCCCGATAGTTACGTGACGAACACCGGCGGGCAGACGTCGGTCTATATCGCCGGGGTCGATCCGCTCGGCCAGCACGCTTACTACCTGAACGGGGGCTACGATTTTTCCGCCGGGCGGCCGTTCTATTCCCTGGTCTACGCCAATAACCAATTTCTGCCGCAGATCACGCTCGGCCTTTACCGGCTGACGGCCGGTTATGCCTGGAGCGGACAGACCTACTGGGAAGAGCAGCAGGAAGCCGATCTCCTTTTTTCTTTCTATGATAACCGGGTCTGGCAGGAATACGATAAAATGGTCTTTTCGGCCGGCTTGGGGAGCGTTAACCTGAGCAGCATTACCGATCCGAGCGGCTTAACGCCGCCGCTGCCCGACCGGGGGAACCTGAATTCCCTGATCCTCGGCTGGCGTTACCTGAACACCCGCTCTTATGCCGCTTCGATCAGCAATGAGGACGGGATCGACCTCTCGTTGCGGGTCGAATCTTTTACGCCGACGCTTAAAAGCGATTACGCTTTTACCAATTACAGCGGAACGCTGAGCAACTATAATAAAATGCCTTTTCCGCATCACGTCCTGGCAACGACCGTGAAAGGCTTTGTCAGCCGGGGGGAGCAGTTGACGCAGGGCAATTTCAATTATAAATACGTTAACGTGCGCGGCTATAACTATGGCAACCTGGTCGGCGATAAGGGCGCCAGTCTGGCGCTGGAATACCGCCTGCCGCTCGGTTATCCGGAGAACGGGCCGATCTACGGGCTTACGTTCTTTGACCGCTTCTGGGGGGCGCTCTTCTTTGACTGCGGCAACGCGACTTACGGCCCGGTCGGGGAGATGGCGCTTAAACGCGGCATCGGCGCGGAACTGAACCTTGATTGGAGCACGTTCTGGAGCTATTACCTGTTCAAGTTCAAGGTCGGTTACGTCCGGGGTTTGGACAGCGGGGGCGGCGAGAGCGTCTATTTTAACATCGGCCTGTAATAACATTCTTCGACGATCTATACTGACAGTAGTCCTCTCTATATTTCCTTGACATACGGCATATAAGGCATAAAATTACTATAGTGAGCTCAGATAAATCAATATAATGCCGCTAAATACCGCTAAAAACCTGTTAACCGTTAAAGAAGTCGCAGAATTTCTTCGCATCAATCCCATTACCGTTTACCGCATGGCCCAAAACAACAGTATTCCCGCGTTAAAGATCAATTCCAGCTGGCGATTCCGGTTGGATTCGATCGAAAAATGGTTGGAGGAGAAAGAAATATTCAATGGCGCGTCTAAGATCCACAAGGGAGGTCGGGTATAAATGAAAATATTTAAAAAGGTAGGAATGATCGTGTTGTGGCTGGTGATCTTGATAAGTTTGGGTTGGGCTTCGGTCCCGGATAAATTATCATACGAAGGGAGGTTAACCGACAAAAGCGGGAACCCTATCACCACCGCCAAAACCATCGAATTCCGGATCTACGATGCCGCCACCGCGGGTAATTTAGTCTGGGGCGAAGAAACCCAGAGCGTCACCCCGGACGAGCAAGGCGTATTTAGCGTCCTGCTGGGCGGCGCCAAGCCGTTGACCGCGGCGGTCTTTAGCGGGCCCCGGCGATTTTTGGAGATCACGGTCGACAAGGAAGCCCTGAGCCCCCGCACGCGGATCGTTTCCGTCGGTTACGCGTTCATGGCCGCCACCGCCCAGACGATCGAAAACGGCGCGGTCACCAACGAAAGCATTGCCGACCGGTCGATCACGAATGCCAAAATGGCTAACGGCCAAATCGTTAAGAAGATAATCGCCGGCTCAGGGCTGATCGCCAGCGGCGATGAAGGGGAGGGTGTCGGCCAGGTTACTTTAACGGTTACCGCCACCGGAGCGGCGGGAGCAAACCCGGCGCTCTCTAATCTCTCTACGGTTGCGGTCAATGATTCACTGGTGCCCGGGAGCGGAAACAGTATCGATCTGGGCAGCGCGGACAAGACCTGGCGGAGCGCTTATCTTGGTACTAGCCTGGTCTTTAAGGGGACCAATCACAAAACGACCATCACTCCGACCGATCCCACAGCGGACAGGAACATCACCATTCCCAACGTGAGTGGCTGGGTGCTCGTTGTTCCCTCCGGTTTAGTTAGGAATCAAGATCTGGAAAACGGTGCCGTCTCAAAAGAAAAACTGGACGTGCCGGCGATCAACTCTGCGACCGGCAAGGTCAAGGCCCTCAACTCGGATTATCTGGAGAATACCGATGGGAGCCAGTTAACCGGGATAACAGCGACCCAAGCGGCTTATGCGAATACGGCCGGTAGCGCCGCGACCGCTAACAACGCTAATTACGCGACCAGCGCCGGCACCACTGCGACCGCCGAGTCGGCCAACTACGCCAATACAGCCGGTACGGCCGCAAACGCTAACAATGCCAATTACGCAACCAGTGCCGGCACCACTGCGACCGCCGAGTCGGCCAACTACGCCAATACTGCCGGCACGGCCGCAAACGCCAACAACGCTAATTACGCGACCAGCGCCGGCACCACTGCGACCGCCGAGTCGGCCAACTACGCCAATACTGCCGGCACGGCCGCAAACGCCAACAACGCCAATTACGCTAATTCCGCCGGGACGGCCGAAACCGCCAATACGGCAAACAACGCTTTGACAGCTAACTCCGCCGTGACGGCGACCACCGCCAATAACGCTAACTATGCGAATAGTGCCGGGACTACTGCCACTGCCGAGTCGGCCAACTACGCCAATACAGCCGGTACGGCCGCAACTGCCAATAATGCCAACTACGCAAATTCCGCCGGCACCGCTGCCACTGCCAACAATGCCAATTACGCGAATACGGCCGGGACTGCAGCAACTGCGGAGTCAGCCAATTCCGCTCTCGTAGCTAATACGGCTACCCATGCTACGACAGCCAACAACGCCAACTATGCGACGAATTCGGGAACGGCCGAAACTGCCAACACGGCGAATAACGCTTTAACGGCTAATTCCGCCGTAACAGCGACCACCGCCAATAACGCCAACTACGCGACGAATGCCGGGACGGCGGAAACGGCCAATACGGCGAATACGGCGAATAACGCTTTAACGGCCAACTCCGCTGTGACAGCGACCACCGCTAATAACGCTAATTACGCGACGAATGCCGGTACGGCAGAAACGGCCAATACGGCGAATAATGCTTTAACAGCTAACTCCGCCGTAACAGCGACGACCGCGAACAACGCAAACTATGCTACCAATGCAGGTGCAGCGGAGACAGCGAATACGGCTAACAACGCTTTGACAGCTAACTCCGCTGTGACAGCAACCACTGCTAACAATGCTAATTATGCCACCAACGCAGGAACGGCTGAAACCGCCAACACGGCAAACAATGCGTTGACAGCTAATTCAGCCACCCAAGCGACTACCGCTGATTCGGCGAATTATGCCAGGGTCTCGGGAACCGCAACGACTGCGGCGACGGCCAATGATGTTTCCTTTAACTATGCGGGATCTGAATCGAAGGGCGGAGCGGCCAATTCTGCTTTAACGGCCAACTCCGCTGTGACAGCGACGACCGCCACCAACGCCAACTACGCAACGAATGCCGGTACGGCAGAAACGGCCAATACGGCGAATAACGCTTTAACGGCCAACTCCGCCGTGACAGCGACGACCGCGAACAACGCAAACTATGCTACCAATGCAGGTACAGCGGAGACAGCGAATACGGCTAACAACGCTTTGACAGCTAACTCCGCTGTGACAGCGACCACCGCGAACAACGCAAACTATGCTACCAATGCAGGTACAGCGGAGACAGCGAATACGGCTAACAACGCTTTGACAGCTAACTCCGCTGTGACAGCAACCACTGCTAACAATGCTAATTATGCTACCAACGCAGGAACGGCCGAAACCGCCAACACGGCAAACAATGCGTTGACAGCTAATTCAGCCACCCAAGCGACTACCGCTGATTCGGCGAATTATGCCAGGGTCTCGGGAACCGCAACAACAGCGGCAACCGCTAATGATGTCACCTTCAATTACGCCGGATCGAGCTCTAAGGGAGGAACGGCAACTTCAGCGTTAACGGCTAATTCTGCTACGACAGCGACCACCGCTAATAACGCTAATTACGCTACCAACGCAGGAACGGCTGAAACCGCCAACACGGCGAACAATGCGTTGACGGCGAACTCTGCCACAACGGCGACTACAGCCAATTCAGCTGGTTACGCGACTGTATCAGGAGTTGCTACAACAGCAGCAACAGCTAACGACGTTAGTTTCAATTATGCCGGTTCTAGCTCCAAGGGGGGCGCGGCAACAACTGCACTTACTGCTAATAGTGCAAATGATGTTACATTTAACTATGCCGGATCTGATTCAAAGGGTGGAACGGCGACCTCGGCTCTGACGGCCAACTCTGCTACTTCGGCGACGACTGCCAATTCTGCCGGTTATGCAAGCGTATCGGGAACTGCAACGACTGCAGCAACGGCTAATGACGTGTCGTTTAACTATGCCGCTTCAGATTCGAAAGGTGGGGCTGCGACCTCAGCGTTAACAGCTAACTCTGCCACTACTGCAACGACCGCTAATTCTGCCGGTTATGCCAGCGTGTCAGGTACTGCCACAACTGCAGCTACAGCGAACGACGTTTCTTTCAACTATGCCGGTTCAAGCTCTAAAGGAGGGACAGCGACTTCTGCTCTAACCGCCGATACGGCGACTTCCGCTCTGACGGCTAACTCTGCTACTACAGCCACTACTGCTAATTCAGCTGGCTATGCCAGCGTGTCAGGTACTGCGACAACTGCAGCAACGGCTAACGACGTTTCTTTCAACTACGCAGGATCGAGCTCTAAGGGAGGCGCGGCGACCACTGCACTTACTGCTAATACCGCTAATGACGTGTCATTCAACTATGCTGGATCTGATTCCAAAGGTGGAACGGCGACTTCGGCTTTGACGGCCAACTCAGCTGCCACGGCGATGACGGCAAACTCCGCTGGCTATGCGAGCGTGTCTGGTACAGCAACGACCGCTGCTACGGCGAACGATGTCAGCTTCAACTACGCTGGTTCCAGCTCTAAAGGTGGCGCAGCAACTTCCGCTCTGACTGCCAATTCGGCCGATGATGTCACGTTTAACTACGCCGGATCGAGCTCTAAGGGAGGAACGGCAACTTCAGCGTTAACAGCTAACTCTGCTACAACCGCAACGACCGCTAATTCAGCTGGTTATGCGACTGTGTCAGGAGTCGCTACTACAGCAGCAACGGCTAACGACGTTAGTTTTAATTATGCGGGATCCAGCTCCAAGGGTGGTGCGGCGACCACTGCGCTTACAGCTAATACCGCTAACGATGTTAGCTTTAACTATGCCGGTTCCAGCTCCAAAGGAGGAGCGGCAACGTCCGCATTAACTGCTGATACAGCTACTTCCGCTCTAACGGCTAACTCGGCTACCACAGCAACGACTGCTAACTCTGCTGGTTATGCCAGCGTATCAGGAACTGCAACAACTGCAGCGACGGCTAACGATGTTAGCTTTAACTATGCCGGTTCCAGCTCCAAAGGAGGCGCGGCAACAAGCGCTCTGACAGCCAATTCGGCTGATGACGTCACGTTCAATTACGCTGGATCGGGTTCCAAAGGTGGGGCGGCGAACTCCGCACTGACCGCTAACGTAGCAAATGACGTTAGTTTTAACTATGCCGGCTCAAGCTCAAAAGGTGGTACGGCCAATTCTGCTATTACCGCCGATACTGCTACTTCAGCCAATTCAGCTGGTTACGCGACTGTGTCAGGAGTTGCTACTACAGCAGCAACAGCTAACGACGTAAGCTTCAACTATGCCGGTTCCAGTTCAAAAGGTGGCGCAGCAACCTCCGCTCTGACAGCTAATTCGGCTGATGATGTCACGTTTAATTACGCCGGATCGAGCTCTAAAGGTGGAACGGCAACTTCAGCGTTAACGGCTAATAGCGCGACCACGGCTGGCTCGGCCAACTATGCTAGCGTGTCAGGTACGGCTACAACTGCAGCAACGGCTAACGATGTTAGCTTCAACTATGCTGGATCAAGCTCGAAAGGCGGGGCGGCTACTACAGCGTTAACGGCTGATACGGCGACCTCGGCTTTGACCGCAAACTCTGCTACAACCGCTAATTCAGCTGGTTATGCGAGCTTGTCGGGTAACGCGACGACAGCGGCCACGGCAAACCTGGCAAATGACGTGTCGTTTAATTATGCCGCTTCGGATTCAAAGGGTGGGGCCGCAACCTCAGCTCTGACAGCCAACTCTGCTACAACAGCCACCTCAGCTAATTCGGCTGGTTATGCGAGCGTTTCGGGTACTGCTACGACAGCAGCGACAGCTAACGACGTAAGCTTCAACTATGCCGGATCGAGCTCCAAGGGCGGAGCAGCGACAAGCGCCTTAACAGCTAATTCGGCTGATGACGTCACGTTCAACTACGCAGGATCGAGCTCTAAGGGGGGCGCGGCAACAACTGCACTTACTGCTAACACGGCTAACGATGTATCGTTCAACTATGCCGGATCCGATTCCAAGGGTGGAACGGCGACTTCGGCTTTAACCGCAAACTCTGCTACTACGGCGATGACGGCTAACTCCGCTGGCTATGCGAGCGTGTCGGGTACGGCTACGACTGCGGCAACGGCGAACGATGTTTCTTTCAACTACGCTGGTTCCAGCTCCAAGGGCGGAGCGGCTACTACGGCGTTAACAGCTGATACGGCAACTTCCGCTCTGACGGCTAACTCGGCCACTACAGCAACGACTGCTAACTCCGCTGGCTATGCGAGCTTGTCTGGTACTGCGACAACAGCGGCAACGGCGAACCTGGCGAATGATGTGTCATTTAATTATGCCGCTTCGGATTCCAAAGGTGGGGCTGCGACCTCGGCCTTAACAGCCAATTCCGCTACTACAGCGACAACGGCTGGTTCGGCTAACTACGCTAGCGTTTCGGGAACTGCAACAACTGCAGCAACCGCCAATGATGTTTCTTTCAACTATGCTGGATCAGGCTCCAAAGGAGGAGCGGCAACAAGTGCTCTGACAGCCAATTCGGCTGATGATGTCACCTTCAACTACGCCGGATCGAGCTCCAAAGGAGGAGCGGCGACCACTGCACTTACTGCTAACACTGCTAACGATGTGTCTTTTAACTATGCCGGATCTGACTCGAAGGGTGGAACTGCGACGGCCGCTCTTACTGCAAATACCGCCGCCACAGCTAATTCCGCTGGCTATGCCAGCGTCTCGGGTACTGCTACGACGGCGGCGACAGCTAATGACGTATCATTCAACTATGCCGGTTCTAGCTCTAAGGGCGGGACGGCTACTTCTGCTTTGACGGCTGACACGGCGAATTCAGCGCTAACAGCCAACTCAGCTACTACTGCGACAACCGCTAACTCCGCTGGCTATGCTAGCGTGTCAGGTACTGCAACGACCGCAGCAACGGCAAACCTGGCAAATGACGTGTCGTTTAATTATGCCGCTTCGGATTCAAAGGGCGGGGCCG
>Ga0265297_10001792_pt1 | contig 47454 bp, 41 predicted proteins | sample Munlanlwell13791_FD_192502 | JGI IMG/M metagenome (GOLD analysis project Ga0265297, IMG submission 192502) | Leachate microbial communities from a municipal landfill in Southern Ontario, Canada - Leachate well 137-91 | ecosystem: Engineered > Solid waste > Landfill > Unclassified | place...
CCAGCCCTTCCAGCATATGATCCAGCACGTGATCGGTCAGGAAGCGAAGCTCGCCCGGCAGAATCTGCAACGCGACATGGCGGTTGCCCAAGTGATAACAAGCCTTGGCGAAGTGTAGCGCGTCATCGGTGCGCACCACCGATAGCGGCTCCGGCGCCGCATCGACCAGCACCCGGTAACGGTCGGGGCCGGTCAGCACCGAGCCTTTGCGCAGCACTTGGCCGCGCGGCAAAAACAGCCCGATTTTTGCGCCGCTGTCGGTTTTTAGCAGCAGGCGGCTTTTCTGGCGCGATTCATACGGCAACGTGATCACATCGTCCGGGGCGGTCTCCAATGGAGCCAGTTCAGTCAATTTCAGCATAATCAAAACAAAAAATAACGTTGGGCAAAGGGCAGCACATCGGCCGGTTCGCAAGTCAGCAGCAAGCCGTCGGCCCTGACCGAATAAGTTTGCGGATCGACTTCGATATGCGGTTGGTAGTGGTTATGGATCAAATCTTTTTTGCCGATGGTTCGTGTGCCTGCGACTACGCCTATCCTTTTGTTAAGTCCTAAAGTTCTTGGAATATCGGACTCGACCGCGATTTTAGGCAAAAAGAACATCGAAGTCACCGATGCGGTCCTTCCGAACGCCCCGAACATCGGCCGGTAATGCACCGGTTGCGGCGTCGGAATCGAGGCATTCGGGTCGCCCATCGGCGCGGCGGCAATAAATCCGCCTTTAAGAATCAGGCTGGGTTTGACCGCGAAAAAAGCCGGGTTCCACAACACCAAATCCGCCAGTTTACCGACTTCGACAGAGCCGACTTCGTGCGCGATGCCGTGGCTGATGGCCGGATTAATCGTGTACTTGGCGATATAACGCTTGATGCGAAAATTATCGTTGCGCGGCGAATCCTCGGCCAAGCTGCCGCGCTGCGCCTTCATTTTATGCGCGGTCTGCCAGGTGCGGATAATCACTTCGCCAACCCGGCCCATCGCCTGCGAATCCGAAGAAATCATCGAAAATGCGCCCAAGTCATGCAGAATATCCTCGGCGGCGATAGTTTCGCGGCGAATCCGCGATTCGGCAAAAGCCACGTCTTCGGCAATGCTTGGGTCAAGGTGATGGCAAACCATCAGCATGTCCAGATGCTCGTCTACGGTATTGATCGTATAAGGCCGGGTCGGATTGGTAGACGACGGCAGCACGTTAGCCTCGCCGCAAGCCCTGATAATATCCGGCGCATGGCCGCCGCCGGCGCCTTCGGTATGATAAGTATGAATGGTGCGGCCCTTGAACGCGGCAAAAGTGTCCTCGACAAAACCGGATTCGTTCAAGGTATCGGTATGAATCGCGACCTGCACATCAAAGCGGTCGGCGACCGAAAGACAGCAATCGATAGCCGCCGGTGTCGTGCCCCAGTCTTCGTGCAGCTTCAAGCCCATCGCACCGGCCCGGACCTGTTCTTCCAACGCAACCGGAAGACTCGCATTGCCTTTACCGAGCAAGCCGAAGTTCATCGGAAACCCGTCCAAGGATTGCAGCATGCTGTGAATATTCCACGGACCCGGCGTGCAGGTTGTCGCATTGGTGCCGGTCGCAGGCCCGGTGCCGCCGCCGATCATCGTGGTCACGCCGGACATCAGCGCTTCATCGATTTGCTGCGGGCAGATGAAATGGATATGCGCGTCGATGCCGCCGGCGGTCAGGATTTGTCCTTCACCGGCGATAATTTCGGTGCCGGGGCCGATGACAATATCGACGCCCTGTTGCGTATCGGGATTTCCGGCCTTGCCGATTCCGGCAATGCGGCCGTTCTTGATGCCGACATCGGCTTTAATAATGCCCCAATGGTCGACGATCAATGCATTGGTTATCACCAAATCCATCGCCATCGTGGAATCCACCTGGCTTTGGCCCATGCCGTCGCGAATGACTTTGCCGCCGCCGAATTTGACTTCGTCGCCGTACACCGTGCGGTCGGCTTCGACTTCAAGAAACAAGCCGCTGTCGCCCAAACGCACCCGGTCGCCGGTGGTCGGCCCGAACATATCGGCATAGGCTTGCCTGCTGATTCTGCTCATAAATTGTCCTCCAATGCGCCCATTACATCCTGACGGAAACCGTAAATCCGGCGTAATCCGGCAAAGGCCACCAATTGTATTTCGCGTTGCTGACCGGGTTCGAAACGGATCGCGGTACCGGCCGGAATATCCGGCCTGAATCCGCGCGTCGCAGTACGATCAAACTGCAAAGCCGGATTGGTTTCAAAAAAATGATAATGCGAGCCGACTTGAATCGGCCGGTCGCCGCTGTTCGCAACCACTACGCTAATCGTCGCGCGGCCTGCGTTCAGTTCGATGTCGCCATCGGCGGGGATGATTTCTCCGGGTATCATGACTGTGCTCCTACTTTGCTATTCGATCGGGTTATGGACCGTGACCAGCTTGGTGCCGTCCGGAAAGGTCGCTTCAACCTGCACATCGGGCAGCATTTCGGCGACGCCGTCCATTACATCGTCGCGGTAAAGCAGGGTGCGGCCGAATTCCATCAGTTCCGCGACTGTGCGGCCGTCGCGAGCGCCTTCCATGATCGCGGCGCTGATAAAAGCCACGGCTTCCGGATAGTTGAGCTTCAGGCCCCTGGCTTTGCGGCGTTCGGCCAGCAGGCCAGCGGTAAATATCAGCAGTTTGTCTTTTTCGCGTGGTGTTAATTGCATTGTTTTAGTCCAATTTTTATTCAGATGATTTCCAGTATCGGATTTATTCACCACGAAGACACGAAGAGCACGAAGTTTGCTAGTTCCCAAGCTTGATCGCTCGTCGTTATACACATCTCGACGTAGGCCGGAATAAACCCGCCCGGCGACAGCAAGGGTGGAGCGTTTCCGGGCTACATCCTTGGGAACCAGCTAAGTTATTAAATTTTTTTCTTCGTGTCTTCGTGGTGAATAAAACTCAAGTCGCCCAAATTCGCGGAGCACAAGCTTTGCGTTGTACCGAGTCCGGCCGCACAATCGCCCAAACCTGCTCGAAAAAACCGCGCAGCCGGTCGCTTCTGTCATCAACAGCCCTACAGATCAACAGTTCATCAATAAGCGTCACGCCGCGGCCTTTGCTCTCGCCGATTAATTGCTGGACTGCGGCCAGACTTTCAGCTCCGGCAGGGCCGGCAAACAAGGTTCCGCAAGCCGACAAGCCCTGCAATCCCCAACGGGCCGCAAAAGCTTTGGCATCCAGATGCAGACGTTCCAAAAATAAAGGCCGACCTTGGCCGTAAACCTGCCAGCTCATATCCGCCAAACCGACATCGAAACTCTCGCCGCAGGCAGGCCTTCCTAAAGACAGAATTTCCCAGCCGATAAAGCGAGCACCTTGGGCCAATTCGACGTTAACAGCCGATCTTAACTGCGCGCCTTGATAAATAATGGTCTCCTGCGGCAGCCATTCCAGCGCCGCGCCATCCTCCACCTTGATCGAAACGTTCTGGACGGCCAGCTCGCCGTTGCTGCGATAAAACTTTCCGGCCGCCGGCGTGGTGATCAACGCGTGGCTGTGTTGTTCGGCATTGATGCAAAGGTCCAACCGGTCTCCGCCGACAATACCGCCCGGCGGATGCAGGATGTACACATGGCAGACGCCGCCTTCCGGGTAAAAAGGCCGTTGTACGGTTAGCGGGCCTTGATGACGACGGTGCGCCAATAGCGTTTTGCCGTGCTTTTGTTCAAAGCCGAGTTCCAGTTTTGCTTGCCAGCCTTTTATTGATAAATTTGCGTTCACAGTGTTTTTTCAGTTTGTACGGCGGCATTAATAAAAAGAGACGCACAGCGTACCCTACGCTGTAGGCTGTGAAACTAAAGGAAAAGTCTCCGGGTGACGAATTGAATCGACATGCAAATCAATATCCAATTCCGGCGCTTTGCGAAACCACGGAAACTCCAAAAATGAAACGAATAGTTCCTCTTTTTCATCAAGCAGGATCCAGAAACCGTGTTTGGTAACACCGGCAACTTCAACCGGGGAAATGTCTGTGCCATGCATCTTTAATCTTCTGCTCCTGTAAATTTTTTAGTTCCCATGAGTTACCCTCATCGTAGGTAGGGAACATCTGTCCGCGCATTAGAAAGGGCAGATGTTTCCGGCATTCCTGTGTTACACAGCTAATTTTAAATATATCTTCTGCCTCATAAATTCGTCACAGATTTCATCCACGTCAATGATTTTAATCAACCTGTCGATTTGTTCTTTTGATTTATAAGGGTAAGAAAAAACATCGTCCACTTGTTCCTTAGTTAAATACTTATCAAGATAGGTATAAGGATCTTTATCTTTTGGAATATGGTTAATTATCATGTTCCATACTGTTTTACTTTTAACACGACCAAGCCATTTCACATGGGTTAAATGTTGAGTTATAGTAGTGCTATATTTTGAAATAACCGCATATTTATGCCAATTATAAAATATCACAGTCTTTTTTATATATTCAGAAAAAATATAATATATATTTATTTCTTCGTCATTAGCTAAGATAAATGATCTTGCAGATGTTTTCCAACTACCCCAAGTTAATAAATCATTTTTGTTCAGTAAAAATGACACATTATTTACGTTATTTTCATAAGTTATCTGCCAATTAGTTTCCGCTATTTGAAAGTGAGAGCTAAAATTTCGTAATCCTTGGATGAAGTCATGAATACCATCGTTTCCGAAAATCAGTTTAAGCTGACTCTGATATTCATCTACAGGGTACCGCCGTTTAAATTTTCTTGCATGATCCACCAAAGCCATTGCTGATACTGCGGAACAAAAAAGATGTTTCTTTACATTATTAGAATACTCCTTTTGCTTTTCATTACTTAAACTATTCCAAAATCCAACTTTAGTGGTGGAATGTCCAAAGTTACTAATAATATCCAGCAAATCATTGGCACATGAAGAAAATATAAATAGACATTCATGTAACGATTCTAATTCACACCATAATCGCCCGCCTTCAGTATCTTTAATGTCTCTATCTATATTTTTGAAGTCACTAAAATAACATTTTTCTATATCTTCGTATGTCCAAGGTGGAGTAATATTTTTCAAGCTCATATATAACCTTTTATTTAAATTGATCGGCTTCTATTAGGATTATTAAACCTATATTTTCAAATTAAACACCAAGTTACACACTATCAATCAAACCGTCAAATACCGCTTAACCATGTCATCGCTCAATTCATTCATCGCCCCGGCAGCCACGCCGCGGCCTCTATCCATGATATAAAACCGGTCCGCGACTTTCCGCGCAAACGGCAGTTTTTGTTCGACCAGCAACACGGTCACGCCCAATTCGTTTTTGATTTTGATAATGCCTTCGCGCACTTCGTCTTTCGCCTCGTCGCCTTGTTTAAACAAGGGCGTCGTGATGCCTTTGGCGCGGTTCAAACGAATAATTACATCGCCGATTTCGCTGACGATATTCGGCTGTATGCCTTCGGTCGGTTCGTCCAGGATCAGCAGTTTGGGATTCAGAACCAAGGCCCGGCCAATCGCCAGTTGCTGCTGCTGGCCGCCGGACAAGTCGCCGCCGCGCCGTTTGAGCATTTGTTTCAGCACCGGAAAAAGCTCATAGATATGTTCCGGGACTTTTTTAATGCCTTGCTTGCGCGCCGCGCGCAGGCCGATTTTCAGGTTTTCCTCGACCGTCAGCAACGGAAAAATCTCCCGGCCCTGCGGCACAAAACCGATGCCCAGCTCGGCGCGATGTTCCGGTTTGGCAAGGGTTAAGGCCTCGCCGTTATATTCGATAGCGCCGTCGCGAACCGCGATCAGCCCCATGATGCTTTTAAGCAGGGTAGTCTTGCCGACGCCGTTGCGGCCCATTAAACACAGGCAGGAACCGGCCGGTAAATCGAGATTCACATCCCACAAAGTATGGCTGCCGCCGTAATATTGATTCAATCCGCTAATTTTAAGCATCAGTCCCCCAAATAAACCTGTATCACGCGTGGATCGTTCTGCACCTCGTCCATGCTGCCTTCGGTCAGCACCGAGCCTTCATGCAACACCGTCACATGCTTGGCAATCGAGCGGACGAATTCCATATCATGCTCGACCACAACGATGGAGCGCTCGCCCTGCAACGACAGCAGCAGTTCCGCGGTGCGTTCCACTTCCTGATGGGTCATGCCCGCTATCGGCTCATCGACCAGCATGACTTTGGGTTCCTGCATCAGCAACATGCCGATTTCCAGCCATTGTTTCTGCCCGTGCGACAGGATGCCCGCCGGTTGCGACCTCAGTTCTACCAGCCCTATCGTTTCCAGCACTTGTTCGATGCGGTCGCGCTGGGTTCCGTTCAACTTGGCGAATAAAGTCGCCCATGCGCCCTTATCGGTCGCTAAAGCCAGTTCCAGATTTTCGAATACGCTGAGCATGTCGAACACGCTGGGTTTTTGGAATTTGCGGCAAATACCCGCCTGGGCGATGGCCGGTTCGTCTATTTGCAGCAGGTCGATGGTTTGCCCGAAAAACACCGAGCCGGTATCGGGCCGGGTTTTGCCGGTAATCACATCCATCAAGGTGGTTTTACCGGCGCCGTTCGGGCCGATCAAACAGCGCAATTCCCCGGCGTCGATATACAGCGACAAGTTATTCAAGGCTTTGAAGCCGTCGAAACTGACGCTGACATCTTCAAGATAAAGAATCGGGCCGTGACTGACATCCAATTGGCCCGGCTTAAGCGCTATGCCGTTCATTGTTTTTGCTCCTGCAATCGACGTTGCCAGAATCCGACCAAGCCGTCAGGCAATAACACGGTCACCAGAATAAAAGTCGCGCCGAGGAAAAACAGCCAGATTTCCGGCATCCATCCGGTTAGCAAGGTCTTGGTGTAATTGACCAGCACCGCGCCGACGATTGCGCCGTACAGCGTGCCGCGGCCGCCGATAGCGACCCAGATGACGATTTCCAGCGAGTTCAACGGCGAAAATTCGCTGGGATTGATAATGCCCACTTGCGGCACATACAAAGCCCCGGCAATCCCGGCCAGCATCGCGGCAAACACGAAAATCCATAATTTGAACATTTCCACGCGATAACCGAGAAAACGCACCCGCATTTCCTGGTCGCGAATCGCCGTTACCACCCGGCCCAGTTTGCTGTTGACGATCCAGCGGCTGACCAGGAAGGCCAGCATCAGGATCAGGCCTGAAGCCATCAACAAGCAGGCGCGCACCGAATCGGACTGGCTGTTAAAACCGAGAATTTCCTTGAAATCGGTCAAGCCGTTGTTGCCGCCAAAACCCATCTCGTTTCTAAAAAAGGCCAGCAACAGCGCGTAAGTTAAAGCCTGGGTAATAATCGACAGATAAACGCCGGTCACCCGCGAACGGAATGCCAGCCAGCCGAACAAAAAGGCCAGCACGCCGGGAACCAGAAAAATCATGATCGCGGCAAACCAGAACTGCTCGAAACCGTGCCAGTACCAAGGCAGTTCTTTCCAGTTAAGAAATACCATAAAATCGGGCAGCAGCGGATCGCCGTAAACGCCGCGGCTACCGATCTGGCGCATTAAATACATGCCCATCGCGTAGCCGCCCAACGCAAAGAAAGCGCCGTGACCCAAAGCCAGAATGCCGCAATAACCCCAAACCAGATCCAGCGACATGCCCAGCAACGCAAAGGTCAAATATTTTCCCAACAGCGATACCGTGTAAGCGGAGAAATACAGCGGCGAACCCGGTGCAAATACCAGATTGCATACCGGAACAATCAGGCTGATTGCGGCCAATACGGCCAGCACCGAGAGCGCGGCTTTATCGTTTTTTAACAGCATCGCTTAGCCCTCCACCGCTCGGCCCTGTTGCGGAAACAAGCCGCGCGGACGTTTTTGAATGAATAAAATGATGAACACCAACACCAGTATTTTCGCCAATACCGCGCCTGCATAAGGTTCAAGCAATTTATTGGCGATACCCAACGAAAATCCCGCCACCAGCGTGCCCCATAAATTACCGACGCCGCCGAATACCACGACCATAAATGAATCGACGATATAAGCCTGCCCCAAATTCGGGCCGACATTGGTAATTTGGCTTAATGCGACTCCGGCGACTCCGGCGATGCCCGAGCCCAGCCCGAAGGTCAAGGCATCGACCCGGCCGGTCGGAATGCCCATGGCCAAGGCCATCTTGCGGTTCTGCGCAACGGCGCGCACTTCCAGGCCCAGGCGGGTGCGTTTGAGGATTTGCAGCAACAACACAAACACCAGCAGGCAGAAAATCAATATGTACAAGCGGTTCCAGGTCAGCGACAAAAAGTCGTTGATTTGCAAGGTGCCGCTCATCCATTCCGGCGTCGCGACACTGCGGTTTAACGGCGAAAATATCGAGCGCACGGCCTGTTGCAGAACCAGGCTGACGCCGAAAGTCGCCAACAGCGTTTCCAGAGGGCGGCCGTATAAAAAGCGGATAATGCCGCGCTCGATAATAATCCCGGCCAGCGCCGAAATGATGAACGCCGCCGGAACCGCAATCGCCAACGACAGCCCCAAATGGTTAGGCATCAGTTGTTGGGTGACATAAGTCGTATAAGCGCCGAGCATCATCAGCTCGCCATGCGCCATGTTGATCACGCCCATCACACCGAAAGTAATGGCCAAACCAATCGCGGCCAAGACCAGCACCGCGCCGAGGCTTAAGCCGAAAAACAGGGTTTCGATAGCGGCATAGGCTTGCAGCTGTGAATTGATTTTTGACAACGCGGCTTCGGCTTGATTGCGCACATCGCTGTCCGCCTCCAGATAATGGCCGTCGCTATCTTTTTCGACCAGTCCGTTTAGCCGGTTAACCACATTCCGGCCGGCTTGGTCCTTCAATAAATCGATTGCCGCCAAGCGCACCCTTTTGTCGGGGCTGTTTAATTGTTCCAGGCCTAAAATAAGCTTGATCGCATTTTGTACGCGTTCGTCCTGTTCCATGATAAGTTGGCCGCGCAACAACGCCAAACTCTGGTCGTCAATGGATTGACCCATTGCGCTGACGGCGGCGAGTCTTACCGCGGCATTGTCGTCATTCAGCTGCAAACGGCCGATTATTTTCCTCAATGAAGTTCGCAGGCTGTTATTAACGGTGATTTTTTGCGTGGCGGAGCGTTCCACCATGCCCAGATTTTCTCCGCTTTCGGCGTCGGTAAGCTTGTAGTCCGTTTCGACTTCTTCGCCGATGACCAGTTTCCCATCGGCCTTAAGATTGAATAATCGCCCGTCGAGCAGCGCTTGCAATACGGCAACGGCCTGCGGCTTTTCCACGGCGGCCAGTTGTTCGATAGCCTGCCCACGCTCCTGCATGGACCCGGCTTTAAGATTCGATAAAGCGGCTGAGAAGGCATCCTCGGCGGCATTTTCCTGACCGATACTCAAGGTTGGCGACATCAGGATAAATCCCAGCATTACCCGGCAACACCATCTGAAAGAATTCGGTTTCATAATACTCCATACTTTAAATAAACCTAAAAACCAAAGTTTGTCCACGAAAGACACGAAATAAATTAGCATGCTGTGTTACACCATTCATCGCTTTGAGCGATGATTTACAACTTTGTAAGTTTTTTAAATGTTTTCGTGCTTTTTGTGTTTTTCGTGGATCAAATGCTTTTTAATTACCGATCAAAAATTCTGCCCGGAGCACTTCTTGGTTTTGGTGTTGTAATTGCCGCAACTGATAGGCGCTGTCCAGTCGGCGATAATCGGTTTGCTTTCCGGCAAAAAGTCGGACCAGGCATCGCCGTCGATCAGCTTGTTGGTTTGCCAAACCGTCTGCAATTGGCCGTCGTCCTGGATTTCGCCGATTAATACCGGTTTGCTGATGTGATGGTTAGGCAACATTTTCGAGGTGCCGCCGGTCAGGTTCGGAAACTCGACGCCGATAATCGCTTTTTGCACCGCGTCAGGATCGGTCGAGCCGGCTTTCTCGACCGCTTTGACCCACATGTTGAAACCGATGTAATGCGCTTCCATCGGGTCGTTGGTCACGCGTTTCGGTTTTTTGATAAAGTCATGCCATTGGCTGATAAACGCGGCGTTTTTAGTGGTATCGATGCTCATGAAATAGTTCCATGCGGCCAGATGCCCCACCAACGGCTTGGTGTCCATACCCGACAACTCTTCCTCGCCGACCGAAAAGGCGATGACCGGAATCTGTTCTGCGGAAATGCCCTGATTGCCTAGCTCCTTGTAGAACGGGATATTGGCGTCGCCGTTAATGGTTGAAACAACCGCCGTTTTCTTGCCGGCCGAACCGAATTTCTTGATGTCCGCGACAATACCCTGCCAATCGGAATGCCCAAACGGCGTGTAATTAATCATGATGTCCTTTTTGGCGACGCCTTTGGAGACAAGGTAGGCTTCAAGGATCTTGTTGGTGGTGCGCGGATAAACGTAGTCGGTGCCCGCCAGTACCCAACGTTTGACTTTTAAATCGTTCATCAAATAATCGACCGCCGGAATCGCCTGCTGGTTCGGCGCGGCGCCGGTATAAAACACATTCTTCGACGATTCTTCGCCTTCATACTGCACCGGGTAAAACAGCAGGCCGTTCAGTTCTTCGATGACCGGCAACACGGATTTTCTCGATACCGAAGTCCAACAGCCGAAGATCGCGGCCACTTTATCTTTGGTCAGCAATTCGCGCGCTTTTTCGGCAAACAGCGGCCAGTTGGAAGCCGGATCGACGACCACCGCTTCGAGTTTTTTGCCGAGCAAACCGCCTTTTTTGTTCTGCTCGTCGATCAGCATCAGCATCGTGTCTTTCAGCGTGGTTTCGCTGATCGCCATGGTGCCGGACAATGAGTGCAGCACACCGACTTTAATCGTGTCTTCGGCGTGTGCAGCACCCGCCGCCAGGGTTAATGCCGCTATCGCACCGGCGATACCGAGTAAGCGCAGTTTTGAAGATAATTTTTTCATATTAATAAATCTCAAATAGTTAAAGAAAGGTGGCCTAAAGGCTAAAATTCTGGGCCTTTCATCTTTTGCCTTTTCATCCATCAGCCAAAATCCGTGACATCTGTGTTCTATTTTCTAGCGGCTAAATAGATTTATATCTGCCACTGAAAGCCGAGTTTGACGGCATTGCTGTGTTCGCCTGTAGCCGTCGACGTGTAATTCAGGCCTTTGGTCATAAGATCGCCGTATTCCCAGCTCAAGGACACGCGCGCGTTATGGCCGTCGATCACGTAGTTCACGCCGCCTTCGTAGGAATTACGGTTGGAACTGCCGCCAGGCAGGACGTTCACATAACGTAGATACGGCTGGACTTGGCCGATGCCGATTTTTTGCGGGAACAAGTACATTCCGCTGACATCATAGGCGTTGCCTTCGAACATCGAAAAACCGCCGCCCGCATTGCGCGAGGCCTGGCTGTAGCCGTTGGAAATGCCGTAATTTTTGTATTCGCCGTTTACCGTCACCACGCCGCTGTTGGGCAGCACTTTTTCCATCAGCACGTCGACTGCGGTGCCTCGGAAGTCGCCATGATCCAAAGCGGTACCCGCGCCGTCTTCCTGATACTGGTTGGACACGGCGACGGTCAGGATGTCGCCGCCTTTGCCGTAGTAAGTGCCGGAGGTGTAATAGCCTGGATTCTTCTCGACATCCCAGAAGTTGTAGGCAAAGCGCTGGCTGTACAGAATATTGTCGTCAATATTCGCGCCGCCTCTTAAGCCGCGGAAAAAGCCGACGGCATATTGCAGGCGGCCGTCAAACGCCGCACCCCAAAAGGTCGCTCCGTCGTCACGGCCAAAAGAACCAGCCGAAGTGCCGTCCGACTTGATCGTCAAATTGTAATCGGCCGGCTCGAACGGCGTGCCGGAACTGAAAATATTGTATATCGCGCTGTAAAACGGACCGTTCATTTCCCGGCGTTCGGCAGGAACCAGCATGCGGCCTACCCAGAGGTTCGCCATCGGGACGTACTCAAACTTGCCGATCGCATCCAATACCCGCACTTCGCCGCCATTGCTACAGGTTTGGCAATCGGTATTGAACTCCACCTTCAAATATTTGTGGATTTGCCCGTTGAGGTACAGACGGATATTGTCCAGATTAAAGTCGTTGCTCCACTTGTTGCCGCCAGCGCCGGCACCGCTTTCGGCAGCCTGAAAGCTGGTGCGTAAACCCGCACCGATGCTGACCCATTTGGTGTCGTCAATTTTGAAAGTTGCGCCGGCTTGCGAAGCCGGGACATAGCCGACCGCCAGCGTTAACAGGCTTAATGCCGGAAGAAGTTGCTTGCTTCGTATTCCGGCCGTTGTTTTTGTAGAATCACTCATGTCAGGTTCCCCAGAATTTAAAAGGTGATTTGATATTGCATCCGGGTTATCCGGATGCAGCCAGGAAGTTGGCTGGATTCATTATTTTGCTCGGGGGAAATTTGCACAATGCGTCATCTGACTCATCAGTCAAATGACGTATATCCATCAACCGGCAACTCGTCTACAGTTGAGGAACCTGTCTCACACCATCCGGAGTCGCATGAATAAGCTGATACAAGGCCCTGTAGGGAGCCTGCTGTCCAAATCTATCGCAATGGCCTGGTTATTAAGCGCCTGCGCACCGGGCCTGGAAAAAAAGCCGATACAGCTCGACACCGCATCAATTAAGCGGATTGAATTCAAGATCGGTACGATCAAGCAACCTTCGTTGAAATCGACATTGGCTGGGCGGGATGTGGCCGCCCGGATTGGCAACAATCTGGCCGGCTGGGGTTATCCGGTCGGGGCTAAAGACAATCAGGCTTTCAGCCATAGCTTAACCGCTGAAATCGGCTTGATTGAGCACAGCGAAACGCCGCCCGGATTTTCATTTTCTTCCGGGAATTCCGATCCGAGGGCCCTCGATTTTCAAAAAGCCAAAGTGCTGCCGATCGGCTGCGAGCTGGCCTCTATCGCACAGCCGACCCAGACGAGCTATCTGCATATGGACTTTGTTGCCAGCAATGCGGCCAGCGAAGCGCAGTTGGTCGATCACATCAGCACCGTCTGTTTTAATCTGTTGAGCGAGCTTAACTGGCCGGATAAAACGCAAAGCGAGCCGTCTTCAAGTTTTAAGCCAAGCTGGATACCGGAGGTGCGCATCGAAACCGTCACCAGACCGGAAGAAGCCGTCAAAGCCGATGAACCGGGCGTGGAAAAGGAAAACGAAGGCCGTAAACAGATCATCATTCACAATCAGGGATCGCCGGTGATTTTAAAATTCGGCCATGAAAGGCTATAAGCGCCTGATATAAGCTGCTGACTTGTATGTAAGCCTGGAGTGCAGGCTCGACCTGGTGTGCAAGCAGAGCTTGCACACCAAAAAACCGGAAAACTTTAGCTCGATTACTTATTGGGCGTAATTGAGGCTAACCGCACCACTTTAGTTCAATGCTTTTATAGATAGCTTGCTGTTTAGCGCATAGGCTTTGCTAACGAGCTTTGGTGTAGTTATTGCTTAATCTAAAAGCCGCAGTTTTTAGATTCAAGAGGTAGTGATTGAACATAGGTAGTGAACAGGTTAAGTAATCGTTCAAAAGTCTTTTAACATTTTTTACTCACCACGAAGAGCACGAAGGACACGAAGTTGACTATTTTCTTCGTGATCTTCGTGGTAAATAAGGAGACAAATGGTTTTTTTCATTTTGTTAAAAAACTTTTTAGCTATCTACTTATGGCTCACCTTATAAAAAACCATCGAGGAAACCAAGATCCGACAAAGTGTCTCAAAAATCCGCCGCGACTATAACGCCTGGGTCGCCAACGAAACGCTGGAAGACTATGCGCTGCGATTCGCACCGCGCACCTTCCGCAAATGGTCGGAATTCCAGGTCGCCAATACCGCGTTCGGCTCTACCTCATTCCTGGTTCTGGAAGCCATCGGCGGCTTCCTGTCGATCAATTACGGTTTTACCAATGCGTTTTGGGCTATTCTGGCGGTTGGTCTGATTATTTTTATCACCAGTTTCCCAATCAGCTATTACGCCGCCCGCTATAACATCGATATTGACCTGATGACCCGTAGCGCCGGTTTCGGTTATATCGGCTCGACGATAACCTCGTTGATTTACGCCTCGTTTACGTTCACGTTGTTTGCGCTCGAAGCATCGATAATGTCCTTGGCTATCGAGTTGTATTTCCACATCCCTATCGCCATCGCGCATATTATCAGCGCCGTTACTGTCATTCCTCTGGTGACTTTCGGAATCACCACGATCAGCCGCTTGCAGATGTGGACGCAGCCGCTGTGGCTGGTGCTATTGATTGCACCCTATATTGCCGTATTCATGCGCGAACCGGACTCGATGATGACGGTGCAAGCCTATTTTTGGATTGCGGCTAGCGGTCAGGGCTTTAACTGGCTGATGTTCGGCAGCGCGACCACCATCGCCTTTTCAATGGTGGCGCAAATCGGCGAGCAAGTCGATTTCCTGCGTTTTATGCCTGTGCTGACTGAAAAAAACCGAATGCGCTGGTGGCTGGCAACCATTACCGCGGGTCCGGGATGGATTTTGTTCGGCATGGCTAGGCAGCTGGGCGGAGCATTGCTGGCTCATCTTGCTGTTCGCCACGGCATAGCGCCGATCCATGCGCATGAGCCGACGCAAATGTATCTGGTGGCTTACGCCGACTTGTTCGGCAATACCGAATTAGCGTTAACGGTCACTACGTTGTTTGTGGTGATTTCCCAGATTAAAATCAATGTCACTAATGCTTATGCAGGCTCGCTGGCTTGGTCGAATTTTTTTTCGCGGCTGACTCACAGCCACCCCGGCCGGGTTGTGTGGCTGGTGTTTAATGTTTCCGTTGCCCTTTTACTGATGGAATTCGGGGTATTCGGCGCTTTGGAAAAAGTATTGGGACTATTCTCCAATATGTCGATAGCCTGGATCAGCGCGGTTGCGGCGGAATTACTGATCAACAAGCCTCTGGGCTTGAGCACTAAAGCCGTTGAGTTCAAACGTGCTTACCTGCCGGATCTCAATCCGGTCGGCACGCTGTCAACCTTATGTGCCTCGATAGTATCGATATTGGCTTATCTGGGATTTTTCGGTGCGTTCGCGCAGGCCTTTTCAGCATTTTTCGCCTTGAGTCTGGCCTTTCTGCTGGTCCCGTGCATCGCTCTGCTATACGGCAGTCAACGCTATCTGGCGCGCGACATCCATCTTAACAATATGACTCCGGTCAGTCGCTGTACTATTTGCGAAAATCATTTCGAACGCGAAGATGTGGCGTATTGCCCGGTCTATGAGGACAGCATTTGCTCGCTTTGCTGCACGCTGGACTCGCGTTGCATGGATGCCTGTAAACCGGGCGTGCGCCTGGACGACTATCTGCAAAGCTTTGCCGAATGCTGTTTGCCGGGTTGGATGAATCTGGGCGTCAGGCTGCGCCTGATACGCTTTAGCCTGTTGTTTTTGTTTCTGGCCGTTTTAACCAGCATATTTGTAGGCATTATTTACTATCAGGATTTATTGCTTGCCGAACACTACCTGCCGTCGTTCAATCTGTTGCTGGCGAATTTTGTTAAGGTTTACGCCTCATTGCTGGTCTTCATCGGTTTGTGTACCTGGTGGCTGATCCTGAACGACGAGAGCCGGCGCGTTGCGCATGAAGAAATCGCCAAGCAAACCCAGCGCCTGTTGATGGAAATCGATGAACATAAAAAGACCGACGCGAAATTGCAGCAAGCCACCAAAATGGCGGATCGCGCCAACAGTGCGAAAAGCCGTTTTCTCAGCAGCATGAGCCATGAAATACGCACGCCGTTAAACAGTATTGTCGGCTACGCGTATATTTTGCAGAAAGACCCGGCGATACCGGCGCACAGACGGCAGGCGGTGGATATTTTAAAGCGTAACGGCGATCATTTATCCGCGCTGATCGAGGACATTCTGGATATTGCCCGCATCGAAGCGCGTAAGTTCGAACTGCGCCAGGAGCCTATCGATTTTCCGGGATTTATTGAGCACCTGGTCAGTGTGTTTAAGCTGCAAGCCGAACAGAAAGGCCTGTCTTTTTACTGCCAGATTATCAACACTCTGCCGCAACGGGTCCGCGGCGACGAGAAGCGGGTCGGACAAATATTGATCAACCTGCTCGGCAATGCGGTCAAATTCACCGTGGCCGGCGAGGTTATCTTTCGTATCGGTTTCAGCTGCGGTGTAACGACGTTCCAGGTCGTTGATACCGGCCCCGGCATCCATAAAGATCAACTGCAAAATATTTTTCAGCCTTTTACCCAATTACCGAATGAGAATTTAGACGCCGGCAGCGGTTTGGGTCTAACCATTAGTAAGATTCTATGCGAAATCATGGGCGGCGAACTGGTTGTGGTCAGCGATCAGGGCAAAGGTTCCACCTTTACCGTCAGGCTGCTGCTCCCCAATCTGGGCAGCGAACAGCAATACATTCACGAAGAAGACATTATCGGTTATCAGGGCAAGCGCCAAAAAATCCTCATTGTCGATGATCAGCCGGATCATCGGCAGCTGATACTGTCTATTTTAGAGCCCTTAGGTTTCGTTTTGATTGAGGCCGGCGGCGGCGAAGAATGCCTGGATAAAGTCGAATATGATGCGCCGGATCTTGTTCTGATGGATTTATCGATGCCCGGACTGGATGGCGCCGCAACCGCCCATCTCCTGCGCCAAAACGGCAATGCAACGCCGATTGTTGTGTTAAGCGCCAACGCTTATCCGGCCGATCGGCTCAATGCCGTTAATGCCGGTTGCAACGATTTTTTGGTCAAGCCGATACACGTCAGCGAATTACTCTACAAACTTAAACTGCATTTGGCGTTAAACTGGGTCTATCAGGATGATGAAACCGAACTGCAAATTTCCGACCAGTCGCCGTCACTAGACATTGTTCAGGAATTAACCGGCTATGTGCGAATCGGCGATTTACAGGGACTTAATCAATATTTGACCCGACTCATTCAGCACCATCCTGAATATAGCTATTTTGCGCAGAGGATGATGTCGCTGGCCGGCGAATTCGATCTACTTGAAATCAAGAAACTCTTGCATATTGCCAGTGAGGCGCTAAGCGGCAATGACCGGTAAATCTTCTCCTATTATCGGAATTGCCATGATTGTCGACGATACGCCCGGCAATCTGGCCTTGTTATCGGACACGCTCTCGGAAGCCGGTTACCGGGTGCTGGTTGCCACCGATGGCTTATCGGCGCTGGAACAAATCGCTTATCTGAAACCGGATATTATTTTGCTGGATATTATGATGCCGGGCATTGACGGCTTTGAAACCTGTAACCGGCTTAAATCCTCGCCGGAAACGGCCGATATTCCAGTATTATTTATGACCGCGTTAAGCGAACTGGACAACCTGTTACGCGGTTTCGATGAAGGCGCTGTCGATTATATTGTCAAACCGATTCGGCCCCCGGAAGTGCTGGCCAGAGTGGAAGTGCAGCTGACTCAGACCCGAAATCTGCGCCGCGTTGAAAATGCTTTAAACAACAGCCCTTTTTCCGCGTTGGCAATCGATTCAATTGGCAATATCACCTGGTTAACGCCCGGCGGCATCCGCTGGCTGGATGAGTTTCTGCAAAAACACGGATTAACGGGTAAGCATGACGTCGGTTCGCCGCTGCCCAAACCGCTGCTCGACTGGATTAACCGGCGCTCAGGGCTGATTGATAAATCCGAATCCTTTGAAAGTTATCGAGCCGGAGCCGGTTTTCTGGCAAAAATAATACCGTGCCAAAGCGCCGGCGAATCTCTGCTGGTTTTAGAAAAGCATTCACACGAGTGGGATCTTGATTGGATAAGAAGCTCCCTGGGACTTACTGTGCGTGAAGCGGAAATACTGATGTGGATTTCCAGGGGTAAAACCAACAAGGACGTGGGTCTTATTCTGGGCAGCAGCCCGCGTACCATCAATAAGCATCTCGAACATATCTTTGAAAAATTTGGCGTGGCCACCCGCGCCGCGGCGGTTTCTATGGTGTTGCAGCGCCAGCAATTCTAAAGTTAAAGGCCATCATGTTTTTTTAGCATCGTGAGCGAGCCGCCGGGCTGTTTGGTTGATAGCGGACAATGCGCTAAAAAATGCTAGAATCACCGTTTTTGCGCAATCCGAGAACGTCTCTTGTCCATGCCTAATACCTTAAAGCTTCCCCTTGAATCACTGAAACTGAATGTCGATTTGGCGGGCTTTGAGTTCCCCACCGCGCCGAAGCTGCCCGAGACTATTTTAGGCCAGTCCAGAGCCCAATCGGCGCTTGAATTCGGCATCGCGATGAGCAATCCCGGCTACAATGTTTTTGTGATGGGCGAGCCGGGATTGGGCCGCTTGTCGATGATTACCAACCATCTGCATACCCAGGCAAAAACGCTGCCCGCGCCGCCCTCCTATGCTTATGTCGATAATTTCGGCAATCCGAGAGAGCCGATGGCCGTTGAGTTGCCCGCCGAACACGGCCAGACGCTCAGCAAGGACATCGAAAAACTGATCGACAACCTGCTGGCGACCTTTCCCGCCGCGTTCGAAAGCCCGACTTACCAGCAGAAAAAGAGCGCTATCGAACGCCATTTTAACCAGTACTATAACAATGCGATCGATCTGGTCGATAAAAAGGCCCAAGCATTGGACATTGCATTGTTCAGGGAAAACGAATCGATTTCTTTTGCGCCTATCCGCGACAACAAGGCGCTGAATGAAGACCAATTCACCCAATTGCCGCTGACGGAACGGGAAGTCTTCCACAAGCGTGTCGAAGAACTGGAAGAATACCTCAGCGATGTCTTGCTGGAATTGCCCCAGTGGCGCAGAGCCATGGTTGAAAAAATCAAGCAACTGGATAACGACACCATCGATCTGGCGATAGAGCCGTTGTTTGCCGAACTGAACGACAGTTACCAGAATATCGATGATGTGATCACCTTCCTGGCGGAAATCAAAAAAAACCTCGGCAACACCATTGCCGATTACCTGATGCCCAGCCGGACGCCGGAGCCGCAGGACAACACCAGCAAGCGGCTGCTGCTGACCGAGCTGTACGCGCCCAACATCCTGGTCGATAACAAGCAGGAATGCGGCGCACCGGTGATTTACGAGCCGCACCCGATTTACCAAAACCTGTTCGGCCGCATCGAATACGTCAGCGACCAGGGTACGCTGGTGACCAATTACCGCCGGATTTGCGCCGGTTCATTGCATAAAGCCAACGGCGGTTACCTGATCCTCGATGCCGAAAAACTGCTGAATTATCCGTTCGTCTGGGAAGGCCTCAAACGCGCGCTGCAATCCGGCCGCATTGAAATCGAATCGCCTTATTCGGACCTCGGCATCAACACCATCACCCTGAAGCCGGAAGTCATCCCGCTGAACGTCAAGGTGATCCTGGTCGGCTCCAGAGACATTTATTATCTGCTGGAAGAGCTGGATGACGAGTTTAACGAGATGTTCAAAATCCTGGCCGACTTTGACAACTACATCCCGCGTAACGACGAGTCGATGCAACGCTTCATCCTGCTGATGATCAAGCAGGCCGCAGATTCCGGGGCCAAACCGTTGACGCGAACGGCGATTGAATGCCTGATCGAGCACAGCTGCCGCCTTGCGGAAAACCAGCATCATTTTTCCGCCCGGATCAAAGACTCGCTGGAAATCATCGCCGAAGCCAACCTGTTTTGCAGGCCCGACGACCAGCCGGTTTGCGACCGCTCTCATATCGAACAGGCGCTGGCCGCCAGAGAGCATCGCAACGGCAGATTGCCCGAGAACATCCTCGAGGAAATGCTGGTCGGCACCATCCTGATCGATACCGACGGCGACGCGATAGGCAAAGTCAACGGCCTGACCGTAATGGAAGTCGGCGGCAGCAGCTTCGGCGCGCCGGTGCGCATCACCGCCAGCGTTTACCCCGGTTCCAGGGGCATCGTCGATGTCGAGCGGGAAGTGGAACTGGGCCAGGCCATCCACTCCAAAGGCGTGATGATCCTGACCGGCTATCTGGGACACACCTATGCCCAGCTATTTCCGCTGGCCATATCGGCCAGCATCGCGATCGAACAATCCTACGGCTATATCGACGGCGACAGCGCCTCGCTGGCCGAGCTGTGCTGCCTTATTTCAGCGCTGACCCGGATACCGATCAAACAGACCTTCGCAGTGACCGGCTCGATCAACCAGTACGGCGAAGTGCAGGCGGTCGGCGGCGTTAACGAGAAAATAGAAGGCTTCTTCCGGCTGTGCCAGGCGCGCGGCCTTAACGGCCAACATGCCGCCATTATCCCGGCCGCCAACAAGCGTAACCTGATGCTGAAACAGGAAGTGATCGATGCTGTGGCAAAGGGGCTGTTTGCGGTTTATGCGGTTTCCAACGTCGATGAAACGCTGGAGTTATTGACCGGGGAATCGGCTGGCGTGTTAGATAGCGAAGGCATGTACCCGGAAGACAGTATTAATTTTAAGGCCATCTCAAGGTTAAAGGAGATTTCGGATATGGCTGGGGATGAGGATGATAAGGAGGAGGTTTAGCGTAATCCTCTGTATTATGTAGCAAGAGCTTAAAAGATGAAAAAAATAAAGGCGTGGACCGAAATGCTCCTCACGCCTGAAGATAACAAAAATTAATCGGATAGCTTTTTGTTCGTTTTTATATTATCGATAACTTTATCGAAATCTGATTTGTATTCTCTGTCTTGAATTACTCTAAATTTTTCAAATTCTTTTAAGGCATGTCTATTGGCCTCTTCTCGACGCACTTTTCCATAATCAGAAAGCACATCATAGGCATTGAAATCCAAAAAACCATCTAACTTTTCTGTCCAGTCCTTCATTGATAATGGCTTATGCCTTCTAGCAAAATTCTCGGCCCAGTCTAAGTACATTGATACGAGTCTATTTAAATTATCAATTTCATCTTTTGATAAGTAGTTCTTACCGACAGTAACATCTAATTTAGTGATTTTTCCTTTTTTGCCTTCGTTCTTCCATGTTTGAACTCCCATATGAGGCTTTGTCGCATCGGCTCTCAATTTAATAAGTTCGGATGATGTATGACCATGAATTGCATAATGTAATTTATCTTGAACATGAGCATAAAACTGCTGTGTTATTGGTGAATCTTTGTCGTAGTCAATACTGCATTGCGCATATATGTCCGTTACTTTTTGATAAAATCGTCTTTCAGAGGCTCTGATTTCCCGGATCTTTTCAAGCAAATCATCAAAATAATCTTTGCCAAAAAGTTGATTTCCTTGTTTAAGTCTTTCATCATTCAAAACAAAGCCTTTAATCAAATAATCTTTCAAAACTGTTGTTGCCCATTTTCTGAACTGAGTTGCCCGAACAGAGTTTATCCTATAACCTACTGAAATTATTGCATCTAAGCTGTAAAAATTGGTGTCATAGTTTTTGTCATCTGATGCAGTTACTCGAATTTTTCGAGTAACTGCATCTTCATCTAATTCATTGGTTTCAAATATGTTTTTTAGATGATAAGTCACGGTATTTGATTCAACATCAAAAATTTCCCCCATCCCTTTTTGTGATGCCCATACTGTTTCATCGCCTATCAATACTTGAACCTTAATAGTGCCATCCTCTGCCGCATAAAATAAAAAAGGTGAGTCTTCCCTATAAACTTCATTTTCTAACTGAATGGCCTTTGATATTTCTTGCTTTGATACCGCCTTAGTTTCCATAGGAGTTTGATAGTCTTGTTCAATGGTTGGCTGCTCAATGAAATCTTGCGCAGAAAGATTAATTCCTCTGTCTAATGCCAACATTAATAGTTTTGGATGCCATCTTGCCGGAATAGATTCCGCCTTAACCCAATAGGCTACAGTGCTCTGACCTTTGCCAATCAATGCTGCCAATGCGGTTTGCCCGCCAAACATATCAACAATAGCTTTTACATTCATAAAATTCACCTTTTTATTTTGATAATCAAATTGTACTATCAGATATTTTGCTGTCAATATCAAATTTATTGTTATGTTTTTTGATACTGATAAGCCGGGTAACGCTGTAAAGCTGTAAGGCGGATTCGCGGCAGCAATCCGCCATGTCAGGATGATCGAACAGCCCTTTGCCCGGATTTTTCCAAACAGGGCAAGAACGATATGGCGGCTTATTTTTGATGTTACACGTTTTTGGCAGTATGCTACCGCGAAACCAGCCACGAACTTTATCCGCAAAAAAACCGATTGCTTACCTGCAACAAAGAATGGGGCAGATCCTGCCTTTTATACAATATTGGAATCAACGCCAATATTACCCACGCTGTCAAAAACCTAGGAATCATATTATGAAGACTCAATTTCGCTATGTGTTTGAACTGCTTGCATTGCTATGCCTGTTGTCCGGTGTTGCCAGGGCGGAGGATATGCCTGCAACGTGCAAGCAGGATTGTCCGGCCCCCTTTGTTAAAAACGAGTTCTGGACGACCGAATACGGCCCTGCCGCAGCCAATATCGTATTATCGCCGACCAACTTCCTGGCCTGTTCTTCCAGTGGCTACGCACTTTGCTACTATTCCGGTCCGAGTGCCGCGCCGGCCAGCAAAATACCCAAAGAGACGCTACCCAGTTTACCCTGCACAGTGTCCAAAGATAACCCGAACGTTGCAGATTGCCGCTGCTATGCGGAATCCGGGGATTCGTATGTTGATATTAATTCCATTATTAATACCGAAGCTTATGTCGAAACCGTTCGCGTCTGCGGCCTGAATGGCGAGAAGTGCCGTAATATGGTTTCGGAAGCTGCCGGAAAAGCATTGGCGCTGCTCGGAAAGACTGTCCCCTATCTTCCGACAGCCCCGGTTTGCGGTTATTTGCAGGCCGGCGCGAATGGCGTAGCACCGATGGCCCCAAAGGCTGAATTACTCTCTACTTTCAGCTTTGCCAAGATAAAAAGCTATGGCAAAGATCAGACCAGTTGCGCCGGCTCTTCGGCCTCTTATGCGGGCTGTATGACAGCGCCTTGCACCTTTGAACGGGATTCCAGCGGTAAGCCGACTGGGTTCGCCAACTGCGAATGCCCGATCTATTCGGGGCCTTATCAGATTGGGCAAGGCGGGGCATCCTGCAACGCCGGCAGCGGCTATGTCTGGTCGGCGGCCTATGCTCCGCCTTCTAAGAGCGATACGGCCGCGAATGGGGGTAAATGACCGCCCATCGCTTTTTGACTTCATTGCCACACATCGGCAATCGCAACAACGCTAAGTAAGACGGGGTTTGTAACCCCGTCCGAATGTTATCAAATTGCCTCTGCCGCTCTAAGGAAGCGCTGATTTAATCCTTCGGCAAGCTCGGGATGAACGGTAGGTTTTTGATTCCGCTGATGGTTAGGCAAGGCTCTGTTCAGCGACGGCGGTCTACTGTTCAGGATTTTCGGGACACTGTCATTACAGTAAGTCGCCATCCCGGCAAGAATATGTCTCGCATTCTTTCCGGGATGGCGACAACAGTATTATCAAAGCCCTCAGATGTCGAAATCGACTTCAAACCCGCCATAGGCGAATATGGGCATCCCTGGACGGGGGCCATACGGCTGCCTGGAAACCAAATACTCTTCGTTGGATAGATTTTGTATGCCGCCAAGAATCTTTACGCCTTTGACGATTTTATAATATGCCGAGACATCGGCAATGACGTAATCGTCCGTTTTACCGAAGCGCGAGTCGGCGGCACCCGCACCGTTTACTTGATACGCGGTGTTGTTAGCGCTGGCAAATGTTTCCCCGACATAATTGGCGGAAACTTCGACGCCATACCGGTCAAAATGCAATCCGCTGCCGAAACTGAGCGTATATTCGGGAATATACGGGATGCGGTTACCTTTTGCGCCGTAACTGAAAATCGATTCGGCGTCCGTCGAAGTCGCGGCATTGAGCTGCTCGGTATCGGTGTATGTAAAGGATACGAAGTAAGGGTTGCGGAAACCCCAACCGAAAGCATTCCCGGCGTCGAAGTTCATCGCCAATTCGACGCCTCGGCTGTCAACCATGCCGAAGTTTTCGCTTTGTCCGGTTCCTGCACCGCCGATATTGTTGACCACCAGTAAGTTCTCAAACTGGGTATAGAAACCGGTGAGCTCCGCTGAAAAAGCGCCATGTGTATAACGCCCGCCCAGCTCGTAAGCGTTGCTGGTTTCTTCTTCCAGCTTGTCAATCACGGAGTTTTGCGGGCTTGGCGGCGAGAATCCGCGATGCGCGCTGGTGAACATCATGAAATCGTCGTTAAAGCGGTAATCCAGACTGGCGCCCCCGGCATATAAGTCCAGTGAGCTGGAACCGTTGGTATTCGGCGCTTTGTTGTTTATATACGTTTGATTCAGATGTTCGTAGCGGATACCCGGCGTAAAACCCCATTTGCCCAATTCGATACGGTCTTTCAGGAAGAAGGCATAGGCATTGGTAAGCCCTGAGCGGTCATCCTGGCTGCCCGGCGCGCCAACGGTGCTCCCGGAAATAGTGCCGCTCGACGTCTGGTTGTAGGTGGTGTCGTGTTGAAACCGGGTTTCCTGGTCTTCGTGGTAACGGAAACCGCCGTTCAACTCATGATGCGTAGCGCCTAAGTCAACACGGTAAGTCGCTGCGGTTTCAACCCCGCCCAGATAATAACTGCGGTTGTTGTCCCGGACACGCAGGGTACACGCACGATCGCCCTTAAGGCAGGCAAGGCCGTTGCCCCCGTTAGCTCCGGCCAGTGCTGAGGCCAGAGTTCCGCTGATCCCAGTGCCGCTAATGCTGTCCAGTTTGCTCCAGTTACGGTCGAACTCGCTATAGTACGCGGTTGTAACAATATCCAGGTTATCGGTCGGCGAAATGAAATAACGGGCAAAGCCGCCCAAACGGTTGGAATCGATGTTGTCGAAACGCGTTGAAGAGTAGCGCCGGTATGGATCGCTTCTAAAATCCGCTTCACTCGTGCCTAAGTAGGTTTCATCGGCATCCATACTGGAATAGCCGAACTTGACTTCCATTTTTTGGTATAAATCGGTATTAGGCTCCCAGGATAAGCGCGCCATAGGCTCAACCTGCTGGAAGCCGGTTTGGTCGCCGTTATGGAAATCGGCGGTTTGATCAATGGTCTTGAATCCGTCTGAATCCCGATAAAAGCCTTCCACCAAATAACCGAAACGCCCGTGCTTGGTTTCCAGCGTGTTACCGACATAACCGTGGCTTCTGACTTCGTTATAACTGCCGTAGATCGTCTTGAGATAGGCTTTGCCGGTGTTGGGAATTGCGGTCGACAAATAATTGAGCACGCCGCCTGTGATATGCGGGCCGTAACCGATTTGGCTTGAACCTTTTAAGACTTCGACGCCACTCATGCGCCCGCCGGCCGGGTTGTAATAAGCGGCGGGCGCCGAATAGGGCGCAGGCGCGGTCAATACGCCGTCTTCCATGACTGTGATTTTGGCGCTACGCGTCGTATCGACGCCGCGGAAGCTGATATTAGGGAATAAGCCAAAACCGTCTTCCTCACGGATATTGACGCCGGGGGCGCGTCGCAATATGCGGTTAATATCGCTGTAACTTTGCTCACGTATCTGTTCGGTAGTAATAACCTGCGCAGACGCCGGCATGTCTTTTACCTCCGCAGGACTGCCAACGATGCTGACTGTACCCAAGGTTTTGATTTCAGTGGGTTTGTCCGCGCTTTCTGCGCCGGATGCAAAACTACCGGTGATAACGGCCAGTGATAACGGCACAAAGAGTCGATTTGTTCGTAACATACAATTTTCCTTTGCTAGACGGTTCGAACAGAGCTGTATTGAAGCAAAAAGCCCAAATAAACCTCAGAATAAGTGAGTCAATATCTTACCCAACCAGCAAATGATAATCAATGTTATTCGTAATTCAGGATGCGATCGTACCTGCTTGACATGAACCTAAAAACCGCAGTTACGCATTGTAAATGAGCGGAGGTAAGCCTCTGCTTCGATAATGATCTTTTGAACATGGTCGAAAGTTCCTTACACTCCAACTGCAACTTTTGGATTATTAAAGGTGGGGCCATAGTCTATTGATGGCAGGCTGGATATGCGGAACCGCATAATAGAGGAACACTCAGGATCTTGCGTTATACACTTCTCTCGGAACAAGGTTTAGGGATTCCCTGTTTCGCAACGTTTTGCCTGGTCTTTTCTTCGTATCTTCGTGGCGAATCAACCCGTCTTTGTTCTGAATGGGCGGTTAATCCGTGGGCGCATCGCGCGCTTTTTCACTTTGCCCGACGATCGTCAATAATCAACCGGCAATCGCGTAACCAATTCATCCCAGCGGATCACAATATCCGGCAACACGCCGACCTGGGTTTCGCCATTTAATTCATAGAGCTCGGGCTTTCCGTATTCATCGCCGATCAGCCGGTAAACGGTCAGCACCCGATCAACTGGGTGAATCAGCCAATATTCTTTTACGCCATGGCGTTCGTAAAGATTGCGTTTTCTGATTTGATCGTGACCGGCCGTGGACGGAGACAGCACTTCCACGATCCAGTCCGGCGCGCCGCGCACACCGCGTCGGTCCAGTTTGCCGCTGTCGCAGACCACCAATACATCCGGCTGCACGACGGTATCGATGCTTTCGTCTGCCTCATTCTGTTTCGGCAGGCGGACGTCGACCGGCGCAATGAACGCACGGCAAGGTTTACCCTGAAGCGCCAGACGTGTCTGGAGATAAATTTCTCCCGCCACATCCTGATGCGCCAAGTCGGGAGCCGGAGACATCGCATAGGCGCTGCCATCGATCAGCTCATAGCGCATATCGTCAGGCCAAGTCAGGTAATCCCCGTAGCAATGGTGTTGAGTATCCTTTAATGCTAAACCCATATCAATTCCCCCCGTGTATTTTATTGATTGAAAAAAGCATAGCACAGCGCATAGGCTCCGAATACTATTTTGGGGCTTTGATAAGTTTGCCGTCCCTTCAGGGCGAGCAGAAAGGAGTCAGGCAGAACAATCCTGCCGGGCGAAACGTAGAGGGGGAGGAGTATGTAACGGCCGCCTTGCATGAATTTGAAATGGCGATTGTTAACGTCTTCGTGGTGATGTGCTGTTCTTTCTAAGCGCTTTAGCGGCTGGTTTCCATGACGATCACGTCAATACCGTTTTCCCTTAATCTGGCGCGAATGGCGCTGACGCTGGTCATTTGGGCATAAGGCCCCATTTTGACTCGATTCCAAACCACATTGCCGACTTTGGCTTTCTCGACTTTGGATTCAATCCCCATCAACGCCAGCTTGGCTCTTAAGCTGTCGGCATCTTTAAAGTCTTTAAACGAACCGGCCTGTAAAATATAACTGGCGGTTTTTGCCTGCCCTACCCGCTCTTCCCTGGCGCGCGTATTAATTTCGTAATCCGGCACGATGACTTCTTTTTCAGGCAGGATGGTGTAAAAATCAAACTGCGGCAACACCGGCCCCTCAGGCTTTTTCTCCGGCTTGGGCGCTTCGCTTTTTGCCGCTTCCGGCGCTGCCGCTACATCCGGCTGCGGGGATGTTTGCTTCGATCCGATATTGCTTAAATAAACCAAGAAGACTACAAACGAAATTATCAATGCCGTAATCAGCATCCAGCGCCACAGACTAAGGCTCTCCGACTTTTGTCTGTGATTGTGCTTCGCTCTGTGTTTGTAGTCTTTAGCCATGTTACATTGCTTCAGGTGTGTTGATATTCAGCAAGTTCAAGCCGTTCGCCAATACCTGTTTTACCGCGCAAATCAGGTTGAGCCTTGCGTTGCGCACCTTTGCGTCATCAACAAGGAATTGATGCGCATTGTAGTAAGTGTGGAACTCGGTCGCTAATTCGCGCAGGTATTGAATCAGCTGATGCGGCTCGTATTGCAACGCGGCGCGTTCCAGGGTTTCGGGGTAGCGCGCCAGCGTTCCCAGCAGGTTGGTTTCGTGTTCCTCGGCCAATAGCGTCAGGTTGGACATGCCCAGCAGCAAGTCGCGCTCCAGATTTTTCTCATCCAGTTGACGCAACACGCTGCATACCCTGGCATAGGCGTACTGCACATAAAACACCGGGTTCTCGTTGGATCTGGAGGTCGCCAGTTTCAGGTCGAAATCCATATGCTGTTCCGACCGGCGCATCACGTAAAAGAAACGCGCCGCATCTTTGCCGACTTCATTGCGCAATTGCCGCAAGGTGACGAATTCGCCGGAGCGGGTCGACATTTGCACTTTTTCTTCGCCGCGATACAGCGAGGCAAACTGGACCAACAGCACTTTCAACTTGGATTCATCGGCGCCCAAGGCCTGAATCGCGGCCCTGACCCTGGGAATATAGCCATGATGATCGGCTCCCCAGATGTTGATGATGCGATCGAAACCGCGATCCAGCTTGTTCATGTGGTAGGCAATATCGGACGCGAAATAGGTGGATTGACCGTTATCGCGAACCACGACCCGGTCTTTTTCGTCGCCCAACTTGGCGCAGGCAAACCAAGTCGCGCCATCCTGTTCGTAAAGATGGCCGGCGGCGCGTAAGCGCCCCAGCGCTTGTTCCACCGAGCCGTCATCCATCAGCTGGCGTTCCGAAAACCATTCCTGATAATCGACGCCGAACTCGCTCAAGTCCAATTTTATATCTTCCAGGATGTTGTTCAGGCCTATTTGAAAAAAGTCCTGGTACAGCGATGCGCCCAGCAAGGTTTTGGCGCGGGCGATCAACGCATCGATATGTTGTTCCTTGTCGCCGCCCGCAGGTTCATCGGCCGGGATGACTTCAAATACCAGCTCTACAGGTCTGCGATATTCGTTACTGGCGTTTTTATGAATGTCCCAGGCAATTTCGCGGACATATTCGCCCCGGTAGCCGTTGCTGGGGAAATTCACCACTTCACCGCATTCCTCGAGGTATCTGAGCCAGATGCTGGTGGCGAGTATGTCCATCTGCCGGCCGGCGTCATTGACATAATATTCGCGGTGCACGTCAAAACCGACCGCCTGCAATAAATCGGCAACGACAGAACCGTAGGCGGCTCCACGGCCATGTCCGACATGCAAGGGACCGGTAGGATTGGCCGACACAAATTCAACCTGGACTCTTTTGCCCTCGCCGACTTGACTCAAGCCGAACTCACGGCCTTCATCGTGGATTTGCCGGATAATTTGAAATTGGGCCGTAGGATCGATAAAGAAGTTGATGAAGCCGGGACCCGCCAACTCAACTTTAATAATTGCCGCATCTTGCGGCAATGCGGCCATCAGTTTTTCAGCCAGCTGGCGCGGATTGGTCTTGGCAGGTTTCGCCAGTATTAATGCCAGATTAGAAGCAAAATCGCCGTGTTGCGGATCACGGGTACGGTCTATAGTAATATTCGGGGTAATTTCCTGTGCGAGAACACCGTCAGATTTAAGTGTTTCAACGGCTTGCAGGATAAGTTCCTCTATCTTTTTTTTCATTGCTTCACTGCGTAGGTTAGATCAAGTAAATAGGTGTGCATTATCCATTAAAATCATTCGATTATCCATCCAAACAACATCAATGCCCGGCGGCAGGCGCCATCCTGGGCTCAAAGCGTTTTTTGTCTGGTGAAAAAGCGGGCGGGGGGAGACGGCGACTGCATGGGCAGATATTCGCTCCTGCAATATCTGCATTCAGTACATCCTTGTGGATTATGCAGGAGCGGTTGCCGAGACTTAAGGGTTATACTTAAGTCTCGGCGACAGGGGAGAGCTTACTTTTTGTTAAAGTACATGTAAGTGCCGTACTTATTGTCTTTAAGCACCATAGTCGAATCGGTTTTTTCGACTAACGAATAAACATCGAATTTACCCGCCCGACCCAATATGCTGACCTTTAAATTACCGTCTTCGACAATATAGTCGACGGCAGGCGCATCATAAGGGTTGCCTCTGACCTGAGGAATATCTTTTTGGATCAGTTGGCTGTTATCAAATACCCAGGTCATACCCATCAATTTTTTCTCGGTATCTTCCGGCGATTTTTTTGTATATTCCAGAAACCAGCTGCCGAGGATGTCTTTATTAGACGTCAGGGCATCGGCAAATGCAGACGCGCTAAACAGGCCAAACAACAAGGATAAAGCAAGTAATAGTTTTATTTTTTTCATTATTTTTTCCTGGGTTAAAAAACTGGAACTATAAACAACTATTTCACTATAGATAGCACGGCTATTGTACAAGAAAGCGGGTTAAATAGTATTTAACTTTATAGGGTTTATCCGGCGATACGCTTTTACAGGTTTGTTAAAAAGGCAATGCAATATCGGGCTTGATTTTTTTCATCACCCGCCTGAATTGCTCCTGAATGCTGAGCATGGCGGCATCCGAATCGGCTTCAAAACGGATAACCAGCGACGGCGTGGTGTTGGATGCCCGCACCAGTCCCCAGCCGTTCGAAAAATCGACGCGCATTCCGTCTATATCGGTGATTTTACCGCCGGTAAAATTGGCGGCCTTAAGCAGGCTGTCCATAAAGCTGAAGTTTTCGCCCTCTTCCAGCGCGACATTCAGTTCCGGGGTGTTGATGCTGTCGGGAAAATCGGCAAAGACCTCGGCGCTGCTGCGCGTGTCTTTGGACAGTATTTCGATCAAACGCGCAGCCGAATACAAGGCATCGTCAAAACCGAACCAGCGATCGTTAAAGAAAATATGCCCGCTCATTTCACCGGCCAACCTGGCGCCGGTTTCCTTCAGCTTTGCCTTCATCAATGAATGCCCGGTTTTCCACATCGTCGGCTTGCCGCCGAATTTTACAATCTGATCGGCCAGATGGCGGCTGCATTTCACATCGTAAATGACTTCCGATCCGGGTTTTCCGGCCAGCACATCCTTCGCAAACAGCATCATCTGCCGGTCCGGCCAGATGATTTTGCCGTTTGAATCAACCACTCCCAAACGGTCGCCGTCGCCGTCAAACGCAATGCCGATGTCGGCCTTGTAATGTTTGACCGTTGCAATCAATTCGCTCAGGTTCTTGGGGTTGCTGGGATCGGGATGATGATTCGGGAAAGTGCCGTCGATGTCGCAGAACAGCTCCACCACTTGACAGCCCAGGGTTTTGAGCAGTTTCGGCCCCAGTTCGCCGGCGACGCCGTTGCCGCAGTCCAGCACCACGGACAAGGGTCTGGCGATATGTATATCCTCGGAAATAATGCCGATGTATTCATTGCCGTATTGGCTGTTCCGCTCGATGTTGCCGGATTTGCCCGTTGCATAGGCCTGGTTGTCAATGCAGGTTTTAAGCTCTCGGATGCTTTCCTCGGCCAGCGTTTCGCCGTTGATGACCATCTTCAGGCCGTTGTAATCGGCAGGGTTATGGCTGCCGGTAATCATCACGCCGGAGCGCCCTTCGGTGTGTTGTGCGACAAAATAAAGCACCGGGGTAGGCGTCATGCCTATACCCAGCACATTGAGCCCGGTGGCAATAACGCCTTGGGCCAGGGCTTCCGCCAGGACCGGGCTGGAGGTTCTGCCATCGCGGCCGACCACGACTGTTTTAACGCCCTGCGTTTTAGCCTGGGTACCCAGCGCACGGCCGATGTCGTAAACCACTTCTTTGGTCAGCGTCTTGCCGACGATGCCGCGGATGTCATAAGCCCGAAAAATAGTGCCTGAGTCAGCTGTTTTTTTTTTGGAAAGCGGCATGTCGAAGAAATCCGGCACGGTTTTTTCAGCGATTTCCGGCTTTCCGGTTTCGACAGCCGGATTGCGGTCCTTGTCTTGCTCCGCCTCTCCCGGCCATGAGGTCGTACCGCCTGCGGTCTTGAGATCGTCAAAGTCATCGAAAAAACCGCTCATTTCAACATCCACAGGATTTTTATCCCCGGCTATATCGTCATCCTGATGATCCATAACCCGTTTAAACTGCGCCAGAGTTGAAACAACCGCATTCATTTCAGCCAACTTAAGCGGGTAAGTTGGCTGTAGCTTATGAGTCATCATGTCCTTACAGGCTTTCAGCACACTGCCCAGATCTTGCGTCAGCAGATCCGAAAGCTTCCGCCATCCGATGAAAAAAGCCAGCAGCGCCAGCAAGGCGCAAAGCGCGATGATGCCGGCCATGAGCATCGGTTCCGTGGAAGCTGCGCTGTCGGCATATTGGTAGTGCAGCTCCCAACCGGTGCCCGCTACCTTGATTTGCGCATCATCGTTCTGCTCCGCACTGGCGGGCTCGCCAGCCGCACCCAACACCAGCGCCGCCTGTCTCAATTCAAGATGCCCGTCCTTTAACCCGGCCGCCTGCACGGTCTTGCTGATAAAGCCGTAATTCAAGCTGGCCAGAATAACGCCGACCACCCGATCGTTTTGGACAATCCTGCGCGTTATCGCCAGATGCCGGTCAGGCCCGCTATCGCCTTGTATTGCAGGCAGCTGATTTTTGGTAAAGGTTTCCCGCACCATGTCCAGATCGGCATAACCCATTTTCGGCGCGCTTTTGTCGTCAAGCTCGGTGACGCCGGGCAGCAACAGCCTGATCTTCAGGACCTCGGGCAAATGTTTTTCAAGCTTTGCGGCCACCTGCGGCATCAGGGCCGTGTCGGCGCTGGTAACCGCAGCCAACACTTCGGGGTCCTGCGCCATTTTTTCCAGCGTATTGGTTAGCAGATTGACCTGTGCGGTTATGCTTGATGCAACACTATTTGCAACAGCCAATGTTGCATTCTGCTTGGCCTGCATGATTTGAGTGGTGCCGACCCAGTAAACGCCGGCACCGGCCGCCAGAATCATTAAAACTGCAATCGCTGCCAGTAAAGAAAATAGTCGTGCCATGTTTGTGCCTCTGAAAGGAAAAGCTTAATGCCTGCCTGTATGACCAAAGCCGCCTGAACCGCGCAAGCTTTGATCAAACTCGTCGACTTGTTCAAATTCGACCTGCACCACCGGCACAAAAACCATTTGCGCGATGCGCTCGCCTATATTAATGGTAAAAGCGGTATCCCCGCGGTTCCAGCAGGAAATAAAAACCTGGCCCTGATAATCCGAATCAATCAGCCCGACCAGATTACCCAACACGATGCCGTGTTTATGACCCAGGCCCGATCTGGGCAATAAAACGGCTGCCAACTGGTGATCGTCAATATGAATCGCCAGACCGGTTGGAATCAACATGGTCTCACCCGGCTTTAACTCGACCGATTCATCCAGGCAAGCGCGTAAATCCAGACCCGCCGAGCCCGCTGTCGCATACTCGGGCAGCGGAATGTCCTTGCCTAAACGGCCATCCAGAATTTTAAGCTGTACTTTTTTCATCTCTTTTTATGTTCCATTCTTTCTGCGATTAAGCCGATTAGTTGTTCGGCCAAGTGATTTTTGTCGGTCATTGCGAAGTCTTTCCGGCCATTTTTCCAGAAAACCTGCAATGCATTCTGCTCGCTGTCGAAACCGCCCAACTCGCGCCCTACCCAGTTTGCCGCGATCATATCCAGGTTTTTCCGCGCCAATTTGTCCAGCGCGTATTGTTCAAGATCGTGAGTTTCTGCGGCAAAGCCGACCGTGAACGGACGGTTAGGGAGTTGTGCGACTTCCGCCAGAATATCTCTGGTTTTTTGCAGGGTCAGCGTGGTTTGTTCGGCCTGTTTTTTTATTTTCTGTTGTTCCGGCAGCACCGGACTGTAATCGGCAACCGCCGCTGCGCCGATGTAAATATCGTGCTCGGCGGCTTTGGACAGAACAGCCGCATGCATTTGTGCGGCCGTTTCCACGCCGACCAAGTCTACACCAGCGGGCGCAGGCAGCGACACCGGGCCACTGACCAGCGTAACCTTTGCGCCTGCTTTTAATGCGGCGGCGGCAAGCGCATACCCCATTTTCCCGGAACTGCGGTTGGTGATGTAGCGCACCGGGTCCAAAGGTTCGCGGGTCGGCCCTGCGCTGATTAAAACCTTAAGCCTCGCTAAACACTGCGCCGCCGGTTCCGCCATTAATCGTCTGCAAATTTCCGCAGGCTCGGACATCCTGCCGAAGCCGGTTTCGCCGCAAGCCTGATCGCCCTGTTCGGGACCGATCACGGTAACGCCGTGGCTTTTAAGTTTCTGGATATTTTCCTGGGTGACCGGCTTATGCCACATGGCCTGGTTCATCGCCGGGGCGACGTAAACCGAACAGGTCGCCGCCAGATAGAGCGTCGACAATAAATCGTCCGCCAAGCCGTGGCTGCATTTTGCAAGGGTATTGGCCGTTGCCGGCGCAATAATCAGCGCATCGGCCCAGCGCGCCAGACTGATATGGCCCATCGCATATTCTTGATCCGCATCCAGCAATTCGCTATGCACCGGGTTGCCGGACAGCGCCTGAAAGGTCAGCGGGCTGACAAACTGCATGGCCGATCGGGTCATCACCACGCGCACGGTTGCGCCCTGTTTACGCAGCAGCCTGACCAGTTCAGCCGACTTGTATGCGGCAATGCCGCCACTGACGGCCAATAAAATATGCTTGTTAATAGTCATGCCCTGAGACTTGAACAAAAGCGACATTATGGCAAGTCTAAAGAAATTCTTCTATGCTTAAATACCAACCGCATCAGGGGGAACCTATGTCCATTAAAGATTGGTCGGCAGAAGACCGGCCCAGAGAAAAACTGTTGCAACGCGGCTCAGCCGCTTTGACCGACGCGGAACTGCTGGCTATTTTTCTGCGCACCGGCTCGCCAGGTAAATCGGCGGTCGATCTGGCTCGAGAGCTGCTGACCGATTTTGGTTCTTTGAATGCCTTATTAGGATCAGACCAGCAACGCTTTTGCCGGGGCAAAGGCTTGGGCGAGGCCACTTATGCTCAGCTCCAGGCCGTTCTGGAAATGGCCCGGCGGCATTTTAAAGAAGCCCTGCAACGCGGCAATGCGCTAACCAGCCCGGAAATCACCCGCTCCTATCTCAGCGCACAACTGCGCGGCTACAGCTATGAAGTGTTTGCCTGCTTGTTTCTTGATAATCAGCACCGGGTCATCCAGCTGGATGAGTTATTCAGGGGCACCATAGACGGCGCCAGCGTTTATCCAAGGGAAGTCGCCAAGCAGGCGTTGCGTCATAATGCGGCGGCGGTCATCTTCGCCCATAACCACCCGTCCGGCATTTCCGAACCCAGCCAGGCCGACAAACACATCACCGAAAAACTCAAGCAGGCATTAGCCTTGTTCGATATACGGGTGCTGGATCATTTCATTATCGGTGACGGCCAGCCTTATTCATTTGCCGAGCATGGCTTGTTATGAGGTATGAAACGGGCTGATAGCGGCAAAAATCTGCCATTATCCGCCGTTTCTAATACCGGCGCACAAAGGCCACGAATAGCACCACTCCCTAACCGCATGTATTACAATAAAAATAAAGTAAATGGCACTTTTTATGCTTTTAAAAAAGCAAGTCTGGACAAATTTTTTAAGAGAGACAGGCATAACCCGGCAAAATATATAACAACGCCTTTTTTCACTGGTATCCTCATTTCAGCGTTATTGGATGTTTACTAAATTGCCAGGGATTTACTATTTTGACTTTAATACAAAAACTGTCCGCCGATAACAATATCAAGAACATTAGAGCGGCAGTCTTGGACTGGGAGAAATTATCATGAAAAGCATAGTCTGGATATTTAACGTCATTGTTCAACTTACATTAATGGTCGTACTGTTGTTTGACCGCAGGACTTATCTGCACTGCGTTGATCTTGACAGTTAATTGAAAAGGTAGGGGACGATTTATAAAAAGTTGCGGGGCAGTCTCTGTTTTTTGTTCAGGGACTGCTGTCCGCTGTAACGACGCTCAGTCTATTACTTCGGCGTGATAACGGTAAATTCGGATAGTGTTGGACCAATAGTCGGGCGGTAATCCGGCTTTTTGTTTTAAATGCCGTAAAAACTGCCTGGGTTCCGGCAATGACTCCCATACCGACGGCAAAAAAGTGCCGCGCCGATGGCCCTCTTGTAAAATCAGTCCGTCAATACCGGGTTGCAATTGGGATACTAAATCCTGCTCGGAGCTAAACGATACCGGCTCTGCGGGCGTCAGTATCGACAAATGTATTTCCAGACCGCCCAGTTCGGAAGCGTCCAGCGGCGGGAAGCGCGGATCGTTGAAGGCCGCCGAAAAAGCATTCTCGGCAATATCCTCGGCTAACGGCCTGACCGCTTCCAGCATGCCGATGCAGCCGCGCAACTGACCGCTTATCTCCAAGGTAACAAAAGTGGCGCGCAGTTCTGTCAGTTCTGCCGGATAATCGTCCAGGTTGACTTTTAGCGGCCGACCTTTCTGCAATCCATGTACGATGGAATTCTTCGCCAAATCCAGCAGGCGTTGCCGGTTTTCCTTATTCAATAACATAAGCGCCGTAACCTACTACGCTGGACTTATCCCCTGCGGTGTCGCCGGAGTTGCGAAGATCGATGGTTTTAATCGACAGTGATTTTTTCCGCGCCAGTTTCAGCAGTCCGCTGACCGGCACTCTACCACAGGCGGATTCGAAATCGAGCTGCTCATATTCCAGCTTTTCTATGGTTCGGCTGGTTGATTTATCCATCTGCCGGGCCGTTGCGTAATTATGGTAATGGCTCAGGTCGGAACTGATCACAATCAGCGTTTCTTCCCCTCCCCACAGCGCATCGAGCACCTGGCTGACTTGTTCCGGCGAAGCGTCGCCGGCAACAATCGGCACGATTTCGAAGTTATCCAGCATTTCCTGTAAAAAAGGCAGATGCACTTCCAGACTGTGCTCGTATGTGTGCGCCTGCTCAATGTATTCGACAAAAGGCAGTTTGACTATTTTCTGCACGGCGTCCTGATCGACAAGGACGCGCCCCAAAGGCGTGGTAAACGTTTCCGCGCGGCTCACGGCCAAGCCCCTGAACGCTACGCGATGGGAGGGACCGATAAGCACCACGCGGGTTATCCGGTCATGGGCTTTTTTTAGCCGCGCGTAGGCGCTTGCGGCGACCGGGCCGGAATAAATATAACCGGCGTGAGGCGCGATAATGGCTTTGGGGACTTTTTCAGCGGATGCCGCATCGCTCAAATATTGGTCCAGCATCAGATGGAGTTGCTCGGGGTTTGCAGGGTAAAAAGAACCTGCCACGGCGGGTTGTCTGTTCATTAACTTGTCCTGTTTTTCGGTAAAAAATAATCCGTACAACGGCATTATCAGGGTAACGGACGGGCTCTTGGCGCGGAGCTGTCGCCAAAGCAATACGGATAATCCGCAAGACAGTAACGCTTAACTGTTACCGGGTTATTAAACCATGAAAAATCACTCTAAAAGTAGAACGGAATGATAAGAACAAAGCGGTTTGGCATCTATACGTGTTACTACTTAAGCCGACGAAAATCGTTTATTTTGTCCCGTTAATAAGTCATGCTAGAAAGCGAAACGTTATAACCTGAACAGTGCCGTTTGTTTGGCGGAACCGGGAGAAAAACCATGACTGACTTTATCACCAACGATACCGTAAAAACCCGTTACTGGCACACGCTGGAGGATGGCCGTGTGCAATGCGATCTTTGCCCCAGATTTTGCAAGATGCACAAAGACCAGCGCGGCCTGTGTTTTGTCAGGCAGAATCTGGACGACCAAATTGTGATGACCAGTTACGGCCGGTCCAGCGGCTTTGCGATTGATCCTATCGAAAAGAAACCGCTGAACCATTTTTTACCCGGCACCTCGGTGTTCTCGTTCGGTACCGCGGGCTGCAATCTGGCTTGCAAGTTCTGCCAGAACTGGGACATCAGTAAATCCAGGGAAATGGACACCTTGATGAGCAAGGCCTCGCCCGATGCGATTGCGCAGGCGGCGCGGGATAACGGCTGCGACAGCGTGGCTTATACCTATAACGATCCGGTGGTTTTCCATGAATATGCGATTGACACCGCCAAGGCCTGCCGCAGTCTGGGTATAAAATCGGTGGCGGTATCCGCAGGTTATGTTTGCGAACAGCCCAGGGCCGAATTTTATCAATGGATGGATGCCGCCAACATCGATTTGAAAGCCTTTACCGAACGTTTTTATCACGAGATTACCGGCGGCCACCTGGACCCGGTGCTGGAAACGCTAAAATACATCAAACATGAAACATCGGTATGGTTGGAGCTGACGACGTTAATTATTCCCGGCGAGAACGATTCGGAAGCCGAACTGGAAGCCATGACCCAATGGGTGGTCGAAAATCTGGGGCCGGATGTGCCGATGCATTTTACCGCGTTTCACCCTGACTGGAAGATGCAGGACAAGCCGCCCACGCCGCTTGCATCATTATTACAGGCGAGACAAATCGCTTTAAAAAACGGAGTGCGTTATGCCTATGTGGGCAATGTGCATGACAAGCCCGCAGAGAGCACCTATTGCCACAGTTGCAAAAAGTTACTGATCGGCCGCGACTGGTACGAATTATCCGAATGGAATCTGGATGCGTCAGGAAATTGCCGCTTTTGCGGCGAACGCTGTGCGGGGGTATTCCATCCCAAGCCGGGGAACTGGGGCGCGAAGCGGCGGGCGGTTATCATGAAGTGACCGGAATCGCTGGTACGACTCCGAGCCGGAAATATATCGTCCCTAAAACGCAGTTGGAGCGAATGAAAGCCTGTCTGGGCATGAGCGGCTTTCACTCGCCGCCCGCTTGGTGAACCTCAGCACCATCTAGCGCTCACGCCAAAAACAAGCTGCCAGTAAAAACAGCCCCGTTAACAAAACAGACTTTTCTTGATCTGTATCAAATTATTAATGACGAAGTTTGTTTAAATATCCCCGCATTAACGTAAAACCTATTCATTTTTAAATAGATACTTGTGGAGATGTTTATGAGCGAAGCAAAAGAAAAAGACAATTTCTGGTTGTATGTCGGTGGCGTGGTATTGGCTATGGTCGCTGTAGTGGTAACAATTAAAAGCAGCGAACACGACAAATACGAATCAACTAAAAAAGCCATTGCCGAAGATTCCTCTAACTCGGCTTACAGGAACAGCAAGCTCTAACTTAATTTCAGTTTTCCCGCTACGTTAGCGATCGAGTCTAGCGGCAGCGGGAAACAAAGATTATTCAGCGAATCCTCTCTTCCAGGCTGTCCGGCAGTTATTCTGTTAGCTGGACAGCTTTTTTTTATCTATTATTTTCAACCGCTTGGCTTTTATTTCTATCATGTTCATGGCCTGAAAATGATGAAAGATACGGCTGACTGTTTCCTGGGTTATGCCCAAATAATTTCCGATTTCCTCGCGCGACATGCTGAACCTGAATTCCATCTCGGAATAACCCCGGAGTTTCAGTCGGTCCGATAAAGCAACTATGAAGTACGCAACGCGTTCCTCGGCGGTACGGCGATTGAACAATGCTTTTTGCACCTGAAAATCGAATTGGTCGCACGACCTTTGCAGCAAAATGTGGCTTAGGTTCGACGTGTTGCCGACCAACATGTCCAAGCGATACGCCGGCAGATGGCAGAAATTCACCGTTTCCAGCGCAATCGCCGTGCAGTTGTGAGTTTGCTTGGCAAAACCGTCAAAGCCCAATAGTTCGCCGGGCAGAATAAAATCGACGATCAGCTCGTTGCCGTCGCCATCGTAACTTAATAATTTGGCGCTGCCCGAACGCAACGCGACGATGCCCCTGAACGTGCTGCCGGCATGATAAATGACTTCCCCTTTTTGGCGTATGTTGTTTCGGTTGACTCTTAACGCCAATTCCCCGACATCGGAGGGATCGAGGCCTTTAGGGATGCATAATTTGTCGAGATTGCAATTTACGCAGGTGACAGCCGAATAGGATGTCTGCTCATTCGCCATAATCTAAGTATCCTTCCATTGAATCCATTTAACAAAAAAATCACACTGCTTTATTTATATAAACTGACAGTCGCAGCCGCGTAGGTCGGGTTAGGCGCGCATAGTATGAGCTTTAAGAACCCATGAATTTCTCCGCACCGTAGCCCGACATGGAACGCAAAGATAAGTCGGGTTATGCTGAAACTAACCCGACCAACGCACTACAGCGAATCGCCGATATACTTCTTATAAAAAGGCCAAGTCTTAACGTGCAGGTATTTTCTGATCGGGGATTTAATGACCGATACGCACAAAGCGATAGAAAACAGGCACCAGACCGCCGCATATTCGTTGGGATCGGTAGTGGTAATGTCGGAAATAAACGGCCCGATTAAATAATGGAAACCTACGAAACGCCAGGAACCGTAAATGATCGGCAGGTAAAAAGCGACCACGATATAAGTAAATGCATGCAAGCCCCAGTTAAAGCCGAACAGCCAGCCGACAGGATCCGACATCAAGCCGTTCAGCGGCATTTGCCAGGCGATATGCCAGGAACCGGAGGTGGAGCAGACACTCGGCCCGCAAAAGCCTTCCACGCCGATGTTGCAGGAACCGGCCCAGGCAAAAGGGTACATCTTAATCAGCATGAACAGCGTACCGATCGCGCAAATGGTATAGACCGTCGTGCGAATTTTTAATTTGACGCTTTCCGGGATGAAGTACATCGCGACCATGTTGACAAAAAACGGCTGGAACGAGACGTGCAAATAGCCCAGCAGCGTCAGTATCTGATTGCTCGGATTGTCGCATAAATCGATATAGACGTAAGTTGCCGCCTGTAATAATTCCATTAAGGCAAAATAAGTTAGCGGAATCCAAAGTTCTTTCGACTCCCCTTGTTTGATCGCAACGTAAGCTGCGGTACTCAGACCTGCGACGGCTAAAACGCCTGACGCTTCACCACTCCAACACATATAACTGACCCTTTTTTAATTATTAAATACCGTCTAGCCAAAAACCTGTAGCTGAGCTAGCAGTAATGTTTTATTTAGCTATGCGGATGTTTTTTGCTAATAGGCAATATCGACAGCCAACACAGCTATAGCCTTGTTTTTATAACCCGCCGACAGGAACATTACGTGATCGAAACAAACGGTTGAAAACCCGCCCATTGTATTACAAATAGACAGGAATTGAGAAAGGGTAATCCATTACCTTAAGACTTGAAGCAGCGGTTTCAACCCGGCGACTTAATGCCCCGATAACCGGAAGTGATCGGATAACGCCGGTCGCGGCCGAACGCCCTGGAGGTAATCCTGATCCCCGGCGGGGATTGCCTGCGTTTATATTCGTTACGGTCGACCAGGCTGATGGCTCTGGCTACATCTTCGCGCCTGAATCCGGCGGCGATGATTTGATCGGCGGATTGATCCCTTTCGATATAACGCTCCAGTATCGGATCCAATACGTCGTAAGGCGGCAATGAATCCGCATCGACCTGATCCGGCGCCAATTCGGCCGACGGCGGGCGGATAATGACCCGCTCCGGTATCACTTGGGATAAGGTATTGCGGTAACGCGCCAACCGGTAGACCAACAGCTTGGGTACGTCCTTGATCGGTGCAAAACCGCCGGACATGTCGCCGTACAAGGTCGCGTAACCGACGCTCATTTCGCTCTTGTTGCCGGTGGTTAATAACAGTTTGCCCTGCTTGTTCGACAAGGCCATTAAGATCACGCCGCGGCAACGCGCCTGGATGTTTTCTTCGGTGGCGTCTTTAGCGGTCCCTGCAAAAATATCGGCCAGCATGCCGGTGAAGGCGTTAACGGCGGGTTCTATCGGAATGGTATGGTAATGCACGCCCAAGGCTTTCGCTTCCAGCACCGCATCTTCGTTACTCATGTCTTGGGTATAACGCGACGGCAGCAGCACGGCTTCGACTTTATCTGCGCCCAAGGCATCGACGGCCAGCGCCAGAACCAGCGCCGAATCGATGCCGCCGGACAAGCCCAAAATGGCGCCCTGAAAACCGTTCTTCCTGACATAATCCTTAATGCCCAGCACCAGCGCCTGATACTCGCTGGAGATTTCATTATAAAGCGGCGCGCAGGTGCTTTTTGCCGGGTGACTGCCGTCAAATTCGACCACGCTGAGCTGTTCTTTAAATTCCTCGGCGCGGAAAACCACTTCTCCGTCCGCGTCAACGACAAAAGACGCGCCGTCAAAAATCAGTTCGTCCTGCCCGCCCACCTGGTTGACATAAACCAACGGGATCTTCGCGGCTTTAACCTGGCTGCAAATAATGGCTTCGCGCTGATGGATTTTTCCCGAATTAAACGGCGACGCGTTCAGCGTCAGCAACAGCTCCGCTCCCGCCTCTTTGTTGTCTTCGATAATGCCCTGCCGCCAAACGTCTTCGCAAATGGTCAGCCCTATAAACGTGCCGTTAAACTCGAACACGCAGGGCTGGTTGCCCGCCGTAAAATAACGCTGCTCGTCGAATACGCCGTAGTTGGGCAGAGCCCGTTTGCGGTAACAAGCCACTATCGCGCCCTGGTGCAACACCGCAGCGCTGTTATAAAGCTTGTCGCCGTCGCGCTCGGGAAAGCCGACAATCAGCGCAATACCTTCAACCCGGTCGGCCAGCTGATAAAGCGCGTTATTGGCTTCGGTAATAAAATCGGCGCGCAATAACAAGTCTTCCGCCGGATAGCCGGTCAGGCTCAGCTCGGGAAAAACGATCATCTCCGCGCCCAATTCATCGCGGGCATGAATCGCGGCGCGGGCGATATTATCAACATTCGCGGCGATGTCGCCGACCAGGAAGTTGGTTTGGGCCAGGGCTATTTTTAGGGTCATTCGCAAAACATCAGGTTAGTTAGAATTCCATGCAGCTCACCCGCATCACGTTAGGATCTGGTTACAAATAACTACTATTTTCGGTCGTCAAACCGTTCGTGCAGAGCCCTTCGGCTGTGCTCAGGGCGAACGGAAAAATTTCATCCGATCCATGTCGAGAAGTTATTACTGACCATATCCTTAGTGCGCAGTATCATGGTGCCATTTCGGCATCATGATAATACAGTTAGGATTAAGCCCTTGCTTCTTAAATGTATCGATAGTGGCTTTTACTTCCATTTTATTCAGGTCGATCACGGTAATTGAACCATCGCTCATATCCGGCAAGTTTAAAAAGCTGTTCTGCACGACGGCATACTGCTCATCGGGCGAAAGCACCACATGGTGAGCGCCGCCTGCGGTCGGTATGGCCTTTATCAAGGTCGGCTTCTGCTTGGATTGGCTGATGTCGAAGATATTCAAATAACCGGGATTGGCCGTTGTAATATACATGCGGTCATTTTCGTCATTGAAATAGATTTCCAAAGGGACGCCCTGTTTAACCGCATTAAAATCGAACACTTGCTGGAAATCGAAGTTCTTGTTGCCCGCATTCCATGTACCCGTCCACAACGCGCCGCCGAACATGGTGTTGATATAAGCCGTCGGCGGATTCGATCCGGGCAGGAACACCGCCTCTACCGGAGACACGCCGGAAGGGGAAGGTTTATCGGACAATTTGTGGCTGGATAACACGTTGCCGCTGGACGCTTCGATAACGGTCACGGTTTCGCCGGGATCGCCCAGATCCGACGGACGCACGGTGCTGGTAACCATGATGCGGTCGATGTCTTCATTGATGCTGATGCCGTGCGGATAGCGGATAAAAGCGTTTTCCGAATCGGCCGCAATCACTTTGATCTGCTTATCGGTTTGGGCATCGCCGACTATCACGTTGCTTGAGCCCATGCAGGTCATGTACCAGGTCTTGTTGTCCTTGGAAAAGGCTACGTCTTCGGCGACCTTGCAGTCGGGCATATCGACTTTTTTGGGCCGGTAAGGAACATGGGTCATGTCCATCACATGCAGCGCGCCGTTGCCCAATGAAGTGATATAGGCTTTGCTGAGATCTTTGTTATAAAAAATATGATGGGCGACCAAGTCGTCCGGCAACGGGATGTCATTCAGGATTTTGGCAAAATTTTTCGATGCAGGATCGACGTCGATAATCGCGATGCCTTCCCGTCTTGGGGTTTGGCCCGGCTTGCTTTCGTAATTAACCATCGCCAATATTTCTGCGTATCCCAGCACCGGGCTAAGCAGCGCCGTGCAAACAAGCAGCGAGCGGGCGAATTTTATTGTATTTTTTGTTGTCATCGTGGTTTCTCTGATTACTTTGCTGAATGCGGTTAAATCCGCAGGTGGATTTAACCGCATTGGGAGCTGGGATAGATGAAGCGGTCTAATGAGTTATTCTGCGGTAGTGGGATCGATTATGGTCCTGACCAGGGAAATGCGGTTGGCTGGAAATCCACCTTTTTCGGCATGTTCTCTAACCGCCTCTTCATCCGGCGCGATGTAGACGCAATAGACTTTATCGTCGGTCACATAGCTTTCCACCCATTGGATTCTTGGCCCCATTTCGTTAAGAACGCCGCATGATTTTTGCGAAATGTCTTGCAACTCGCGATAAGCCAATGAACCCGCGCCGGGGATTTCACGTTCGATAATATATTTTGGCATCTGTATCTCCTGGTTGATTGTAAAAACGATGGGGCGGCTTTTTAAAAAAATCACCTAATAGATCCTGGCAACACTGCTTGAGCGGTGCGGACGATTTTTCAATTTTCATTCTTAACAAGGCTCCCTGCCAGGCGTTAACCAGCAGATCGGCCATGTCTTCTGCCGACTTGTCGGTTCTTACCGTGCCTTGTTGCTGTGCTTGGGCGAGGCCTGATTGCAATAAATCCCGGTAACGGTTGACGGCGGATTGCAGCGATTTTTGACAAAGATCGCTGGTATCGCCGATTTCGCCCATTAAATTGCCCAGCAGACAGCCGCCTTTGAAGTCCGCTTTCTCAAGCTCGGCAATCCCCTCGTCAAAATAGCGCCGCAGCGCGCCGAGCGCATCGCCTTCGGACTGCTGCAAATGCGCGGTCAATTGCTTAATAAACGGCTCGATATAATGCTGGATAACTTCCGCGCCGAAGTTTTCTTTACTACCGAAGTAATTATAAAAAGAGCCTTTCGGAATCTGTACCGCATCCAGAATCGCTTTCAGTCCGGTGCCGTGGTAACCCTGCTCCATAAGCAGAGTTACACCCTGATTTAACAGATTTTCCCGGTTAATTTGTTTTTTTGTAGTCTGCTGCATGGCTAAATGATACGACCGGTTGTCTCATCTTGTCAAAAGGTTTTATGTTTAAAAAAGAGGCAAACAGCTAAGGGCTAAAGGCGCCGGAATTTGAAACCTGATTTTTTCGCCCTTCGCCCTTCGCCCTTCGCCCTTCGCCTTTCACCTTTCGCCTTTCGCCCTTCACCTTACAACCGACAACTTGATATTTCTTCCGGCTGTTTTCGTGGCCCAACAAATTCAAGCCTCATGGCGACAGGGTTTGGTATCATAGGCCGCTAAATTCACTTAACAGGAAACAACATGGGGAATCAGGTCGAACGCAAACAACTAAAGGCTGATCTTATGCTGCCCTGGGTTATTGTCGGCATGATGCTTACCATGCTGGCGGCTTACATCATTATTTGCCACACCTTGGGCGAACAGCTGCAACAGCCGCTACCGGAAGCCCAACGGGTACTGCTCAGAACGGTGTTTTACGTGATTGCAATTGTGACATTTCCGCTGACCAACCTGATCCGGCACATCCAGCTTCGCTTGAATCAAACCATGCCTTGCTCCGCCGCGACGCCCGGGAACATTGCCAAAAGCCGTTATCTGGTGACCGTCATCATTTCGATGTCGCTGATTGAAGTTGTCGGAATTTTCGGCCTGATCATGTTTGTGTTCGGCGATGGTTTCAACACCTTGTACATACTCACCGGGCTATCGGCGCTGGGGCTGTTTTTATACCGGCCAAAAGTCGATGAATACTCAGAAATAATTGAAGCAATCTCTGCACAAAACCATGAATAACTTATTAGCCGACGCCGACATCTGCGTTAAATGCGGCTTATGTCTGCCGCATTGTCCCACTTACAATAAAACCCAAAACGAAAACGAATCGCCTCGCGGCCGTATTGCGTTGATTCAAGCCTGGGCGGGCGGGCATCTGGAAACATCAAAAAAGCTGGTTGAGCATGTCGACAATTGCCTGTTATGCCGTTCCTGTGAACGGGTTTGTCCAGCCGTGGTGCCTTATGGGCGGTTGGTTAATAATTTTCGTGAGCAAATAAAAGGCGATCGCGACGCCACACTGTCGGTATCATTACTGAAAAGAGTGTCCCACAACAAAACCGCCGGCCGTCTGGCGCAATCGGGTTTAAGGTTTTATCAAACCACGGGATTGCAAACAACGGCGCGATTGCTCGGGTTGCCGGGATTGCTAAGACTGGATAAAGTCGATCGTCTGCTGCCTGATTATCATGAATCAAAACCTTTGGCCCCACATTATCCGGCAACTGCCGAAGTGAGAGGTAACGTAGGCTTGTTTATCGGCTGCATGGGTTCTTTGCTGGATCATGAAACCGTCGATGCGGCAATCAAGGTATTAACTGCGACCGGGTTTAATGTATCTATACCCGAACAGCAAACCTGTTGCGGTGCGCTGGATTTGCATGACGGCGATAATGAAACATCCGAACAGCTGGCCGCAGCCAATTGCAGCGCTTTTGCGGATAAAAACCTGGACGCGATAGTGACCATCGCCAGCGGCTGCGGCAGTCAGATGCAGGAATATCAACAAACCGAGTTTGCCGGGAAAGTAATTGATATTAGCCAGTTTCTGATCAAATCAGGCTGCAATCTCAGCAACCAACTAATGCCGCTTGCGGCATCGGTCTGCCTGCATACCCCGTGTTCGCTAAAAAACGTCATGCGCGAGGAGCAGGGCGCGGTAAAGCTGCTGCAACAAATTCCCGATATTAAAATGACCCAGCTGCCTGCAGCTATACAATGCTGCGGTTCGGCGGGCAGCTACATGCTGGACCATCCGCGAATGGCGCAAGCCTTGTTAAATGATTTATTGAATGTGGCTTTAGAAGGTCAGCCCGAGTATCTGGTCAGCTCCAACATAGGTTGCGCGCTGCATATATCGGCAGGCCTAAGAGAGAGAGGAGTGGCGCTGGAAGTGCTTCATCCGATTACTTTAATTGCGCGGCAATTAAAACATAACCAGATAACTTAATGCAGAAGACACTACCGGGGCGAATTCATTCGCCCCGGCAGATCAAGCATCAAGCCTTAACTTCTTCATAACGCTGACGGTAGTTGTGACCATAAAAAATTTCGGTCACTTCTTTATGCAGCTTGCTTTCTATTTCCGCTTTTTGCTCGGCGGACAAATCGCATTCCTTCTCGAATAAGTAATTCTCCAGCTCGGTTTCCTTGAGCATCATTTTGGTGTGGAAAATATTTTCCTGGTACACATTCACATCAATCATCTGGTAACTTTCTTGCGTGTCTATCGCAATATAGTCTTGAATAGACGTAATCTTATGATCGATATAATGTTTTTTACCTGAAATGTCACGGGTAAAACCGCGCACTTTATAATCCATGGTCACGACATCGGATTCGAAGCTGTGAATCAGGTAATTGAGCGCTTTCAACGGCGAAATCCGGCCGCAGGTGGAGACGTCAATATCGGCGCGAAAGGTGCTGATGCCGTTGTCGGGATGGCTTTCGGGATAAGTGTGTACGGTAATATGACTCTTATCCAGATGCGCGAGCACCGTTTCAGGCAAGGGG